>Ga0310691_10000377_pt1 | contig 87763 bp, 77 predicted proteins | sample 176DNAGHGlowgp2_FD_203887 | JGI IMG/M metagenome (GOLD analysis project Ga0310691, IMG submission 203887) | Sheep rumen microbial communities from Palmerston North, Manawatu-Wanganui, New Zealand - 1766 DNA GHGlow gp2 (v2) (version 2) | ecosystem: Host-associated > Mammals > Digestive system >...
TACCAAAAGAAATAGGACACTATAGCGATTTGTCTTTCCTGCTGGCAATGTTTCGTGAGGAGTTATTAAAACATCTTGCTGAAATTAACCTGACCGAAGCTGAAATAGAACAGCAGAAGTCCAAATTGGAGGATGACATTGAGCGCAAGCTGAAAGACCTTAATCAAAAGATGCAGGACGAATTGCATATTGTAGTTAATCAACGGGTTCAGCTTGTAACGGGGCTGATTATGGCGGGATTGGGAGTGAGAAAAGAAGATGGCTCTTTCAAGGTGCGTCCATTACAAGAAGACGAATTGCTTGGCAACACCGATGCGGATAATAACGATGGTGCTGTCATTATGGGTAGAATCAAATCTTACCTGAAAAATAAAAGTCTGCCTGAAGAGAAGATAGATATGATTTTCGGAATTCTTAAGGTGGTGTTCCTAAACTCGCATCTTGAAATTCCTGTAAATGGCGAAAGTATACTAAAAACACTTTACAATGACATCAAAACAGACATAATCCCATTCCTTACAGGCGAGTTGCACAATCTGGATTTTACTGGCAGGCTTTTCAATGTGCTCAATGATTGGGTTTCCGTTCCTGACGGTGACAAAAATGATGTGGTACTCACTCCCCGTTTTGTTACAGAATTAATGGCTAAACTCTGTCAGGTGAACAAAGATTCATACGTGTGGGATTTTGCAACGGGATCCGCTGGCTTTCTTATTTCAGCTATGCACCAGATGATTGCTGACGCAAAAGCTAAGATTGTGAATCCTGATGAAAGGGCCAAGAAAATTTTACATATCAAGACAGAGCAGCTTTTAGGCATTGAAAAGTTGGCCGATATATACTTGTTGGCTGTATTGAACATGATACTGATGAAAGATGGTTCTGCGAATATCATTCAAGGTGACTCTTTAACAGATTTCAAGGGCAATTATGAGCAGGGAAAGTTAAAAGGAGAACCCTTCCCCGCCGATGTGTTTCTGCTCAATCCCCCATACTCAGAAGCGGGTAAAGGATTCGTATTTGTAAAGCGTGCGCTTGGCATGATGACACATAAAGGTATGGCTGCTGTCCTCATTCAGGAAAACGCAGGCAGTGGAAGTGGCTTGCCATATACCAAAGACATTCTAAAGAGCAACACACTTGTGGCTTCTATTAAGATGCCTTTAGACTTGTTTATCGGCAAGTCTAATGTTCAGACAGCTATTTATGTTTTTGAGGTGGGTACACCACACAATCGAAAGTCAGTGGTGAAATTTATAGATTTCTCAAATGATGGTTATTCACGTATGAACCGCCGTCATTCCAGCCAAAGTGTAAATCTTCGCAATACTGATAATGCTCAAGAACGTTATGCTGAAATCGTTAATTTAGTGAAATATGGTAAAGGAACAAAAAATGATAATCTCAAATACTATAGGGAGTCATATATAGAAGACTATATTACACTTAAAGGCAACGATTGGACGTATGGACAACATAAGAAGATAGAATACATACCAACTGAAGATGACTTTTACAAAGTTGTTAAAGATTATCTCGCTTGGCAAATTGGAGAAATTGTAAAACAAGACGATCTTTCCATTAATGTAGCCGGATTCGACAACTTGGATATTACTAAGGATGAAGAACGTGTTCTCAAATCATTAAAAAATGGTACTATTAAGTATAAGGAATATACAATCGAAGATATTCTTGATGGGGATAAAGGGGACGTTGACATACAAAACAAAGATATAAATAATAAAGGGTATTATTTTATAAATTCAGGTGTACAAAATCTCGGCATTAAAGGAAAAACTGAAAGGATTGCAAAGATATTCCAGCCTAACACTATAACGATAGATTTTTTTGGTTATTCATACTATCGCCCATTCAAATATGTTATGGCCACCCATAATCATGTTTTTTCAATGTCTGGTGATTGCATCAAAAACGAAAATGTAGGGTTGTTTATTTGTGCATCATTGTCATATTTATCAAAAATGTTTTCATTTGACAATATGGGTACACTCCCTGTATACAAAAAGAAGGGCATTTTTTTACCTGTAACACGTAAAGGCTATATTGACTATCCCTTAATGGAAAAATGTATCCGAGCTATAAAAAAACAGATATTGGGGCGTTTGCAAACTCTTTTTATTGTAGATAAAACAGTTTCTAATAGAAACGACAGCCGCATCTGTGAAGAGAAATACGAGATTAACGACGCTAATAATGATGAAGACTTTTCAATGGCCGCCGAATCTTTTGGCTGTTGCAAATGGAACGGTTTCGACCAAAGCATCCGTAATTTCTTTGGCAACAACCAAACTATTCTTGTTGGCTGTTATAAAGGAAAGAAATATCGTGAATGGATAGACGCTCATCGCCTTTATAATATAAGGATGGGAAAGAAGAAAGGCTCCATGGAGGCCAACCGAGAACTTTTTGGCAATACATCTTTGCTGGTGCTCTATGAAGTCGGCAAGCCGGACAAACTGAGTGCTTACAGGATTGTTGACCATCGAGAAATAGGCAAAGAAGAGCTGATAGGAATGGGGTATCCAAATAAAAAGCCAAGAAAGCTCTATATGTCGTTTTCTCTCGAGCCTCTTGATGTGAATTTGACTTTCCTTGTCGAACACCATCTAATAGAAAGAATTATCGAGCTGGATGCAGACCATGCTAAAGGGACGCCAATCTTTATAGAGCCGTAAGAAAGCACGGTTGACATATGGGAATATTTGAGATAAATTGTTTATCTTTGCAAATAAAAAAAGAAAAGAACAAACAGTTGGCACAAATGATGTTTCAGCTGGGAATTTGTGAACGCCGGGGTAGTGGCATTGACCGTGCCATTGCTGCTGTGGAGGAGATGAATCTTCCTGCCGTTAAATTTACAAAAAGCGAACAGCACACACGTGTTTTCTTATATCCGCAGAAGAGTCTAAGGGATATGACAAAACATGAAAAGATTTCTGCCTGTTATCAACATGCCTGCTTGATGTATGAAAACGGGGAAACTATCAATAATCAGTCTGTAAGGGAACGTTTTGAATTGAATAAAAACGAATCGGCAGTCGCTTCGCGTATCATTTCTGATACGGTAGATGCTGGTTTTATTAAGCCTGCTGATGTTGAAACAACTTCCAAGAAGTATATGACATATATCCCATTCTATGGATAAAAGTTTTATTTGCAGACTAAATCCAAAAAAGTTGTAAACTTTTAATTGTCAGCACCTTTCTTTTTGCAGTTAAAATCCCCACCCCTTCCCCACCCCGTTAGTTGCATTTTCGTCAACTAAGACCTCGGTCGTCCGTTCGCTGAGAATCGCGTAAAACTCACCGACCGACCGCTCGGTCGGAAATTTCGCAACTACGACGCGTTGACTTCCAACCCATTTTTCACTTTTCACCTTTCACTTTTCACTCTATTGCCTTTCACTTTCCACTTGCCCGCCGTCTGGCTGTCGGCAGTCGGCGGACGCAGCGTCGGCAGACGGCGGACAAACCTATCGGTAAACGGCGCTCTGACGACCCGCAGACCGCGCTCTGCCGACGCTCAGACGGCGGACAAACGACAGGATAGACGGCGCTTTGCCGACGCCCAGACGGCGGACTGCCGACAGCCAGTCGGCGGACAAAAATGAAATAAATGGGGATCCGTGACTTGAAAATGCTTTTCGCAAAGCGGAAAAAAGGAATTTTTAGTCAGAAAACACAACTTTTGGGATTTTTTTAGAAGACAACATTGGACAACAAAGGACAACTTGGGACAACTTTATCATTTCATTATTAAGAAAATGTTGTCCTTTGTTGTCCCGTGTTGTCTTCTAAAATATTGCCTCTCCAAAAATTTTATCCCATTTCTTTCAGCCTGATCGGGCGGGCATGGGAACCCGCCCCTACGACCATCGGCATCCCGCTTTTTCGGATTCCTCATCAACATTTTTCGTTTCTTCCGTTTTTTTCGTTCTTTTCGTTGTTGCAATTTTTCGTTTTTTCCGTTTTTTCCCGTTCTTTTCGTTGTCCCAAAAATTCTATTTCCTCCAAATTTCTCTCACAAAAACAGACCCCCGAACTGTTAAATTCCTTGTTTTTTTAACACCCAAGCTCGGTTCCCTGACAACATTTGTTACCCTGATAATTGCGCTCGTAGTAGTGGTAGATTGACATATTTACTACAGATCTAAGAATCTTTTTTGCTGACAAGATTCAATATCCTCGTTAGAATATGACCATCAAAGACAATAAAATGGGAACGAGAGAACTGCAAAGTGAAAGCAAAAGAACAATCAGCCATAATTGATAACCCCGAGGAGTCTGATGCGCCATGACATGGAGCGGGTCGATGGAGGTGAAGAGGCCGTGGGCAGGATCATACAGACGCGCACCGTAGTCGTAGAGCCAAAGGCCGTGCATCCGATCCAGTTCCTTGCCGTTATAGCAAAATGTAATAGTATATTTTTTTCATCGTTTTAATTCAGAAACATGTCCTTTTAAGTCCACATATAAAAGAATTTAGGGCTTTACCTGTGTATATGAGTGTAATGAATCACCATCTTTAACTACGTATTCTCTCAAACCACTCGTTTTGCTCCATGTGAGTTGCTCAATATGTATTTTATCTTCTTGGTTTCCACCAATACGTGAGTTGCCATCATCAACATGAATATCCTCCACACTTTCATATTCATGTAAATTGGGGGTTATATCAAAGGCATACCTGTCAGACAAACAAATCGAAAAGACGAGTTTCTCACTATGAACAGGTTTTGATATATGAAAGAATCCTTCCATCGTCTCTCCTTCGTGAATAATACAGTATAGTATCTCAGCCGAAGCCTTATATTCGTCTGTCGCTTCGGAAACATGAAAAGGATTATAGGAATTATATACGTTTACTTCATTGACAATCAAGGTATCATACATCACGCCCGAGTGAAATAATAGCGTATCACCCATATCATATACCTTTATCCAGGTTAAATCGTCCTTACTTAGATGACTCATCGCTGTATAGATGCAAGATGACATCATTACAAGACAGCAGTATAGGATTAACATCATTGTTTTCCTCATTGCATTCTTTTATTTATTGGGTAAATCAACAGAGAGAAAAGCTTCTATACCATGTGAGATTTTCCGCCCTATGTAAATTGGAATTGTTTTGCCTTGTGCATGTATTCCTATATTATCTTGGAAGTTGTTAAGGGGATCCCCGCCAAATCTGATATTAGACCCCAACAATAACTCCCCCGTTGTTCTATAATTTACAATATAGCTATAAGAAAACAATTGATGGAATAGAATAGTAAATGGACTTACAGACGCAGGATTAAATGTTATTACAGAACGTCCAGTTGCCATCCCAGATGCTATAGCTTCCCCTCCCCCTAAAGAATGCCCTACAAAGGTGAGTCCATTTTTACCTAAGTCTTTAGATAATTGTCTGGCATTGAAAATAGCCTGTGAATATTGTGAGGATATTCCTAATACTTGACCTATATCCTCAAAACAATCTTCTAAAGAATTCGTTCCTGCATAAGAATAGACATATTCTGTTTTTCCATCGACAGTTTTTTCAAACAGTGTAGATTGAAGACCATTTTGAAATCCCCCCTTATAATCCATTGTTATTGAAGTTGAATACTTAGATATTTTCCAACCCAATTCATTTAACTGCCTTAAATAATCATTGGCATGTCTATCTAGATAGGAATAGGCTGCCATTAAAGCGGCTTCTTTTGGTTTTGGCCTTCTCCCATCCGGATCCACCATATTCACCGGATTCCCCTCACAGTACATGTACGGGCTGACGTGGTAGTATTTCTCACAGAGCGGGTCGATGGAGGTGAAGAGGCCGTGGGCGGGGTCGTACTGGCGGGCACCGTAGTCGTAGAGCCAAAGGCCGTGCATCCGATCCAACTCCTTGCCGTTATAGCAAAATGTAATAGTATATTTTTTCATCGTTTTAATTCAGAAACATGTCCTTTTAAGTCCACATATAAAAGAATGCTATATCCCGTTGCATCTGAAACCGAATAATTTGTTACATTATATGAACTATTAGGAATCAGCCTGTAGTGTTCATTCTCAGAAACGTTTGTCGAACCTTCTGATACAGATAGAGCTTCAAAATAATGGTCCAGATGATGAACACTTACTTTGTCCGATGCACTAACATCTGCTTTTTTATGTAGAAAAAGACTATAAGTCAAAGAGTCCCCTTCTACCACAATGTCGGTAAAGTTCCCATTTCTTGAAACTATTTCTTGTGTTTTTGCATCAAAATAGAAGGCATTGGAGCCACAGCTCTGTACCATATGCATCAGTATCAGATATTGCGCAAACAGTAGATAGAGGTATTTATGCCATCGTTTTCTGAACATATTCTAAAGTTTTTCAAGTTGAAAACTCATCAGAGTATCTCCATCAATCATTTCATACTCCACCAACTAGTAGTACATGACGGCTCCGCTCGATGCGATGAACTCCGTGGCTTCGGCCGTTCCGAAATATATCCGGCGTGGAGAGGTACCAAGGCGATCCTGTAGCAGGTTCGGTCCCAAAGTTCCGTCGGCAAGCACTTGACAGCGTTCGCTCTCTTCCCATGCTGTTCCCGTAAGCTGTTCGATGGTAAGCGTTTCAAGACCCTTGATAGCAGAAACCTGAAGGTCGTCGGGGGTCGTACCATCCTTGTCGTTACTGCATCCAGTCAGCGTCATGGCTGCCAGCAGCATTGTGCAAATTGATAAATGTTTCATGGTTGTGTTGTAATATTTATATTAGACAATCATTGTTTGGGGCCGAAGCCCATTTTCGCGTGCAAAAATACAGTTTTCAAAATATCCCACCAAACTTTGGGGGGTGACATTTTTCAGTTCTGCTGTAAAAAACATTGTTTTCGCAGTCGCTGCATTCGTTTTTTCACGCTTGCTGGTTGCAGAAAAAAGAGTTTTGCAATCTGCATGTAGGTCAGCCCTAACTTCCGTAGCATGCAGATGCGTAGATCTTTCTCTTTGATGCCGGGCCAACTTGACCTCAACTTCGCAGCATACCCTCCAAGTTCGGCATCGACAGACGCCTCCAGTTCCGTCCAGTCTTCGTCACTGAGGTGTACGTCTCTTCCCTGTGCTACCTGGAGCATCAAACTGTTTGTTGTAAACCCATTGGTCATTGGTCCACCAACTTAGTTGTTTGGATGGATATTGTATATAATCTTTTGCCCATATCTATACGAACCATTACCAGAAGTAAATATGACCCACCCCGTAGATATATGACGACGTACGCGCATGTTCTGCCTATTCTTCTTCCACCTCAAACTCACCTTCATAGACTATGCCGCCGATGGTCACTGTCAGCGTATAGGTGCCAGATTCCAACTCGCCGATACTGGCTGTGCTGACGGCATAGAAGGTCTGTTCGGTATAGAACGTATCATCGTCCTTGCAAACAGACACCGTCATCACGGTCGTATAGGGATACGTGACATAAATTGCATCATCCTCACAATAGGCTGATGGCATCAACAAGGGGGAACGATGATCTCCAACACCGCCTTTTGGTTTTGGTTTCAAAGGAATTGGTGACTGGGCCATGAGCTTATTTTTACCGGACACCAATGATAAAGTGTAACGTGTCGAAACAGAAAAAACGCCGGCACAGGGTTCTGTGTCGGCGCTTTTCCGTCTTGCGACGTATTGTAAAAGTAAAACTTATTCGGCCTTTGCCTCTTCGGCAGGTGCTTCGGCTGCGGGTGCCTCCTCAGCTGCGGGAGCTTCGGCCTTGGGGGCTGAAGACTTGCGCGAGCGGCGTGTGCGCTTCTTGGTCTCGGCCTTGGCCATGTTCTCGTCGAAGTCAACGAGCTCGATGAAGGCCATGTCGGCTGCATCGCTGGGGCGCTTGCCGAGCTTGATGATGCGTGTGTAGCCGCCGGGGCGGTCGGCCACCTTCTTGACTACTTCGCCGAAGAGCTCGGTGATGGCGTACTTGTTCTGCAGGTAGCTGAAGACTACGCGGCGCGAGGCGGTGGTGTCGTCCTTGGCCTTGGTGACCAGGGGCTCGACATACTTGCGCAGGGCCTTGGCCTTCTGGAGGGTCGTGGTGATTCGCTTGTGCATGATGAGCGAAATGGCCATGTTGGCGAGCATTGCGTGACGGTGCGATGCCTTGCGACCCAGGTGGTTGAATTTCTTATTATGTCTCATCGTCTTTTAATCTTTGTCTAATTTATACTTGGATATATCAGTTCCGAACGAAAGGTTCAAGCTCTCAAGCAAGTCGTCAAGCTCTGTGAGTGACTTCTTACCAAAGTTGCGGAACTTGAGCAGGTCGGTTTTGTTGAATTGTACCAAATCGCCGAGGGTCTCGACGTCGGCAGCCTTCAGACAGTTGAGGGCGCGGACGGAGAGGTCCATGTCAACGAGCTTGGTCTTGAGCAACTGACGCATACGCAGCACCTCTTCGTCGAACTCTTCGTTGCCGTCGAAATCGTTGTTCTCCAGGGTGATCTTCTCGTCGGAGAAGAGCATGAAGTGGTAGATGAGGATTTTGGCAGCTTCCTTGAGTGCGTCTTTGGGGTGGATGGAACCGTCGGTGGTGATTTCGAGCACGAGTTTCTCGTAGTCGGTCTTCTGTTGCACACGATAGTTCTCGACTGCGAACTTGACGTTGCGAATCGGAGTGTATATCGAGTCGATGGCCAGCTGGTTGATTTCGTGGCAGTACTCGCGGTTTTCGTCGGCGGGTACGTAGCCACGTCCTTTGTTGATGGTCAGCTCGATCTCCATAGTTGCTTTGGGGTCTAAATGGCAAATTACCAAATCTGGATTTAACACTCCAAACCCACTGAGATATTTGTTGATATCTCCTGCCTTGAACTCGGTTGCGTTGTCGATGACGATGGAGACTTTCTCTGTCTCGGTATCATCGACGATTTGCTTGAACCTGACTTGCTTCAGGTTCAAGATAATGTTGGTGACGTCTTCCTTCACTCCGGGGATGGTGGAGAACTCGTGCTCAACGCCGGCGATGCGGATGGTGTTGATGGCGTAGCCCTCGAGCGAGGAGAGGAGGATGCGACGGAGAGCGTTTCCGACAGTGATTCCGAAGCCGGGTTCCAGGGGACGGAACTCAAACTTACCGAACTTGTCGTCGGCTTCCAACATTATGACTTTTTCTGGTTTTTGAAATGCTAATACCGCCATTGTTAATTTTTATTTAGAGTACAACTCGACAATCATCTGCTCCTTGATATTCTCGGGAATGTCTGCGCGCTCGGGCAGGTGAAGGAGCTTTCCGCCCTTGATGTTCTCGTCCCATTCAACCCAGGGATACTTGGCATGGTTGAAACCGGCGAGGGAGGCGGCAATCACTTCGAGCGACTTGGCCTTCTCACGAACGGCGACAATCTGACCGGGTTTGACGGAATAGGAAGGGATGTTCACGACTTCGCCGTCGACCGTGATGTGCTTGTGGCTGACGAGCTGACGGGCTGCTGCGCGTGTGGGGGCAATTCCGAGACGATAGACAACGTTGTCAAGACGGGCTTCGAGCAGCTGAAGCAGGACTTCACCTGTGACGCCATCCTTGGAGGCTGCCTTCTCGAAGAGGTTGCGGAACTGACGTTCGAGAACGCCGTATGTGTACTTTGCCTTCTGCTTCTCGGCGAGCATGAGTCCGTATTCAGAGGTCTTGCGACGACGGTTGTTGCCATGCTGGCCTGCAGGATAGTTGCGCTTTGAAAGAACTTTGTCCGGGCCGAAGATTGCCTCGCCGAAGCGGCGGGAGATTCTTGACTTAGGACCAGTATATCTAGCCATATTGTTTTTGTTTTTTGGGGTTGCCTGCTCGCATTGCAGCCGCGACAGCAGAAAGGAAAAGATGCTGTCCTTTTAATAATAATGCGGGTAGGCGACTCTGAATGTTAATTAAACTCTTCTTCTCTTGGGAGGACGGCAGCCGTTGTGCGGCAGCGGTGTAACGTCGATGATTTCGGTCACTTCGATTCCTGCGCCATGGACGCCACGGATGGCGGCTTCACGGCCGTTGCCTGGACCCTTCACATAGGCGACTACCTTGCGGAGGCCGAGGTCGAAGGCGACTTTCGCACAGTCCTGTGCTGCCATCTGGGCAGCGTAGGGTGTGTTCTTCTTCGAGCCACGGAAGCCCATCTTACCGGCTGACGACCATGAGATGGCCTGTCCTTCGCTGTTTGCCAAAGTAACAATGATATTGTTGAACGACGAGTGGACATGGAGCTGTCCCTGTGCGCTAACCTTGACATTTCTCTTCTTAGCAGAAGTTGTTTTCTTTGCCATAGTCGATGATTATTTAGTAGCTTTTTTCTTATTTGCAACTGTCTTCTTCTTACCCTTACGTGTGCGGGCATTGTTCTTTGTGCTCTGACCGCGTACGGGGAGTCCAAGACGATGACGGATGCCACGGTAGCAACCGATGTCCATCAGACGCTTGATGTTGAGCTGTACTTCTGTGCGGAGGTCACCCTCGACTTTGTACTCGGCACCGATGACCTCACGGATCTTACCTGCCTGCTCGTCGGTCCAGTCTTTTACTTTAATGTCTTTGTCAACACCGGCTTTTGCCAAAATCTTACCGGCGCTGCTGCGTCCAATACCAAAGATGTAGGTCAACGCAATTTCACCTCTCTTGTTCTGTGGGAGGTCTACACCAACAATTCTTATTGCCATATCTGTAAATTTATTTTTCTGACAGAAGAATTATCCCTGACGTGTCTTGAACTTGGGATTTTTCTTGTTAATTACAAAAAGACGACCTTTGCGTCGAACGATTACGCAATCTGGTGTACGTTTCTTTAATGATGCTCTTGTTTTCATTTCTCTTTATGATTTTTTGATATTTTCAGTATCGACTACTACTTGTAGCGGAACACGATTCGGCCCTTGGACAAGTCGTAGGGAGACATCTCTACCCGAATCTTATCGCCAGGAAGAATCTTGATGTAGTGCATTCGCATCTTTCCTGAGATGTGGGCAATAATTTCGTGACCATTCTCGAGCTCGACGCGGAACATGGCGTTGGAGAGTGCCTCGACGATGGTGCCGTCTTGTTCTATTGCAGATTGTTTTGCCATATAAGTTTTAGATAAATTTGTCTCCTAATACTTTTTTGATTTCTTCAAACGACGAGAGGATGTCGGCCTGTCCCTTGCGGATGCAGAGTGAGTGCTCGTAGTGGGCTGCCCACTTGCGGTCGCGGGTGATGATGCCCCATTTGTCTTCCTGCATGTAGATTTCCTTCTTTCCCATGGTGATCATGGGCTCGATGGCGATGCACATGCCGCTCTTGAGGAGTTTGCCCTGTCCGCGTTTGCCATAGTTGGGCACTTGGGGGTCTTCGTGCATCTCGTGACCCACGCCGTGTCCGACAAACTCGCGGACGACTCCGTAGCCCTGGGCTTCACAGTGTTGCTGGACGGCGTAGGAGATGTCTCCGATGCGATGTCCGGCTACGGCTTGTTCGATGCCTTTGTAGAGGGCTTCCTTGGTGGTCTGGAGCAATTTGCGGGTTTCGTCCGTAATGTCTCCGACTGGGAAGGTGTAGCAGGAGTCGCCACAGAAGCCGTTCAGGCGGGTTCCACAGTCGATGGAGACGATGTCACCCTCTTCCAACGGACGGTCGTTCGGTATGCCATGTATGACTTGCTCGTTGACCGATGCACAGATACTGGCTGGGAACGGCGGTCCGTATGGATTCGGGAAGTTCTTGAAGACGGGTTCTGCCCCGTGGTCGCGGATGAACTCTTCGGCAATTGTGTCAAGCTGTCGGGTGGTGACACCTGGCTTGATGACTTTGGCCAGTTCGCCGAACACTTTTCCGATGAGCAGGTTGGCCTGCCGCAGAAGTTCGACCTCTTCGTCGGTTTTCAGATATATCATCTCTTATCAATAGGCCCTTGTCGGATGTGCTCCACGGACACGGCCTGTGTCGAGCAATCCGTCGTAATGACGCATGAGGAGATGACTCTCTATCTGCTGAAGCGTATCAAGCACTACACCGACGAGAATGAGAAGGGAGGTTCCTCCGAAGAACTGCGCAAACTCGCGCTGTACGCCAAACAGTCCGGCAAATGCGGGGAGGATGGCTATCAGGGCAAGGAAGAGCGAACCGGGCAAGGTGATGCGCGACATTATCTTATCCAGATATTCGGCCGTGCTCTTACCAGGCTTGACTCCGGGAATGAAACCGTTGTTCTTCTTCATATCCTCTGCCATCTGGGTCGGGTTGATCGTGATGGCTGTGTAGAGGTAGGTGAAGAGGATAATCAGTGCAGCAAATATCAAGTTGTAGAGCCAGCTCTCGTTGTCAATCAGCATGTTCATGAACGGGCTGAGCTTGCCACCTGATACATATCCGGCAATGGTGATGGGGATAAACATGATGGCCTGAGCAAAGATGATAGGCATCACGTTGGCTGCATAGGGCTTCAGAGGAATGTACTGACGGGCACCACCGTACTGACGGTTGCCGACCACGCGCTTTGCATACTGAACAGGGACGCGGCGTGTTCCTTGCACGAGGAGGATAGCTGCGGCAATGACTGCGAGCATGGCTACAATCTCGACGAGGAAGACAATCAGACCGCCCTGACCGGGAGATGTGAAACGGGTGGAGAATTCCTGAACGAATGCCTGGGGAAGACGGGCGATGATACCCACCATGATGATGAGCGACACACCGTTTCCGATACCTTTGTCTGTGATGCGTTCACCCAGCCAAAGAATGAACATGCTACCGGCTGCAAGGATGATGGTTGCGGTGATCATGAACACCGTCCAGTCAAGACTTGAATAGATAGCTGTTCCTCCGGTCTGCATTCTAAGGTTGATGAGATAAGAGGGAGCCTGAAGCAGGAGGATCAGCACGGTCAGATAACGCGTGTACTGGTTCATCTTGCGACGTCCGCTCTCACCTTCTCTCTGCATTTTCTGGAAATAGGGTACTGCCAGTCCGAGCAGCTGCATCACGATGGATGCAGAGATGTAGGGCATGATACCCAATGCAAAGATTGAAGCCTTAGAGAAAGCACCGCCTGAAAACATATCAAGAAGTGACATCAGGCCACCTTCGGTCTGATTACGAAGACCCTGCAGGGCTTCGGTATCGACTCCGGGAAGTACGATGTACGACCCGAAGCGATAGACGGCCACAAACATCAGGGTGATGAGGAGTCGCATACGCAAATCCTCGATCTTCCAGATGTTTGACAATGTCTTAACAATCTTGAGATTCTTAAGTTTATCAGTTGCTTTTCCCATGATGTTTTTTAGAGTTTTACAGCGTTGCCACCTTTCTCAGTAATCTTGGTCTCGGCTGTCTGCGAGAATGCATGTGCCTCGACGTCTACTTTTGAAGTGAGTTCTCCGTTTCCGAGAATCTTCACGAGCTGATGCTTGTTGATGAAACCAGCCTCGATGAGCTCGGCGATACCGACCTTCTCCAGCTTCTTGTCGTCGACGAGCTTCTGGATGACACTCAGGTTGATGGCCTTGTACTCAACACGGTTGATGTTCTGGAAACCAAACTTAGGAACTCGGCGCTGAAGGGGCATCTGACCACCTTCGAAACCAATCTTCTTCTTGTAACCAGATCTGGCCTTGGCACCCTTGTGACCGCGGGTCGAAGTGCGGCCCTTGCCGGAACCGTAGCCACGGCCAACGCGCTTGCTGTTGTGGGTGGAGCCTTCTGCAGGTTTTAAATTATGCAATTCCATTTGTATCGAATTTTATGCGTTAGTTACTTGAATCTGTGCAATTAGTCGATTACCTCAACCAGGTGCTGCACTTTGCGAATCATACCACGGAGTGAAGGTGTATCTTCATGTTCAACGACATTGTTGATTCGGTGGAGTCCCAGTGAGTCGAGGGTCCGCTTCTGATCGATGGGACGATTGTTGCGGCTCTTAACCTGTTTAATCTTAATTGTTGCCATGTTGATAAATCTCCTTATCCTTTAAATACTTTGGTCAAACTTACGCCACGGTTGGCTGCTACCGTCTTGGGGTCGCGCATCTGCTTCAGGGCCTCGATGGTTGCCTTGACGAGGTTGTGGGGGTTCGACGAGCCTTTGGACTTGGCCAGCACGTCGGTAATACCTACGCTCTCGAAGACAGCACGCATGGCGCCGCCTGCTACGACTCCGGTACCTTCGGAGGCCGGCATCACCAGCACGCGTGCTCCGCCGAACTTGGCATACACTTCGTGGGGAACGGTTCCCTTGAGTATGGGAATTTTCACTACATTCTTCTTGGCGGCTTCTACGCCCTTGGCAATGGCCGCTGTCACTTCACCGGCTTTACCAAGACCGTAGCCGATCACGCCCTTGCCGTCGCCGACAACAACGATGGCAGCGAATGTGAAGGTGCGGCCGCCCTTGGTTACCTTTGTGACACGATTAATAGCAACAAGACGATCTTTCAGTTCAACGTCGCTTCCTATTTTAACTCTATTAACCATAATCTATTAAAATTTAAGTCCAGCGTTACGAGCAGCTTCTGCCACTGCCTTGATTCTACCATGGTAAAGATAGCCGTTACGGTCGAACACGACGGTCGTAATACCGGCTTCCAGTGCCTTCTTGGCTACGAGGTCGCCGACCTTGGCTGCCTGCTCACTCTTATTGCACTTCTCAAGTCCGAGTGAAGAAGCTGCTACAAGTGTCTTATGGGCATCGTCGTCAACGACTTGAACGTAAATCTGCTTGTTACTTCTGAACACAGACATACGAGGGCGTTCAGCAGTACCGGAAATCTTATTGCGTACTCTATGTTTAATCTTGATACGTCTTTCGGTCTTTGTTATCATACTCGTACAATGTTTAATTATTTAGCACTTGCTGACTTACCAGACTTTCTTCTGATCTCTTCACCCTGGAAGCGGATACCCTTACCCTTGTAAGGTTCTGGCTTGCGGAATGAGCGAATCTTCGCACATACCAAACCTAACAACTGCTTGTCGCAAGATTCGAGCATGATGAGAGGGTCCTGGTTTCTCTCAGACTTTGTTTCTACTTTAACTTCTTTGGGAACTTCGAAGACGATGGCGTGTGAGTAGCCGAGTGCAAACTCGAGTACATTGCCCTGGTTGGACACGCGGTAACCGACGCCGACCAGCTGAAGTGTCTTCTTGTAACCTTCTGATACGCCGACAACCATATTGTTGACGAGGGCGCGATAAAGGCCGTGGAAGGCATGACGCTGCTTGGCATTGTCAACCATCATTTCGGTATTCTCTTCCATTGTCACTTTTCCGTCCTCGATCGTCACCTTGATTGCGGGGTTAACGTATTGCGAGAGTTCGCCTTTAGGACCTTTTACAGTTACAATGTCATCCTTATGAGTAACAGTTACTCCTGCAGGAATACTAATAGGTAATTTACCAATTCTAGACATTATATTTCCTCCTAATTAATATACATAACAAAGCACTTCGCCGCCAATCTTCAGCTCGGCAGCCTCTTTGTCTGTCATTACACCTTTGGAAGTGGATATGATTGCAATACCCAATCCGTTGATAACGCGCGGCATGTCTTTGTAGCCTGTGTACTTACGGAGACCAGGTCTCGACACGCGCTTTAAGCACTGGATAGCGCTTTCTTTTGTCTCGGCATCGTACTTGAGCGCGATCTTGATGGTTCCCTGAGGGCCATCTTCCACGAACTTGTAGTTCAGTACGTAGCCCTTGTCGAAGAGAATCTTGGTGATTTCCTTCTTCAAGTTCGAAGCTGGTACTTCAACGACCTTGTGCTTTGCCATGATCGCGTTTCTCAGTCTCGTCAGATAATCTGCTATTGGATCTGTCATAGTTTAAATTAATCGGGACGCCCCGACAATATTTAAAGATTAATAAATAGGTGAGTTTCTTGCTTGGTTTACCAGCTTGCCTTCTTTACGCCAGGGATGAGACCGGCAGATGCCATCTCGCGGAACTGGATACGAGAGATTCCGAACTGACGGATGTAGCCACGGGGACGGCCAGTGATCTTGCAACGGTTGTGCTGACGAATAGGATTTGCGTTTGCAGGAATGCTCTGGAGCTTACGTGCAGCTTCGTATGCCTCTTCGGGTTCGCCCGTAGCGACAATCTTCTTGAGGGCAGCACGCTTTGCTGCAAATTTTGCAGCCAGCTTCGCACGCTTCACTTCGCGAGCTTTCATTGATTCTTTAGCCATATTCTCTGATTATTTGTTAGCGTTCTTAAATGGTAAACCAAATGCCTTGAGCAGTGCGTAGCCTTCTTCGTCGGTCTTGGCAGAGGTCACGAACGTGATGTTCATACCGGTAATCTTGTCCACCTGGTCGATGTTGATTTCAGGGAAGATAATCTGTTCCTGAATACCGAGCGTGTAGTTACCACGACCATCGAACTTGGTTTCGATGCCCTTGAAGTCACGGATACGGGGGAGCGATACGCGAACGAGTCTCTCGAGGAACTCGTACATCTTCTGACGACGGAGCGTCACCATCACACCGATGGGCATCTTCTTACGAAGGTGGAAGTTCGAGATATCCTTCTTCGAGAGGGTTACGACGGGCTTCTGACCTGTAATCTGTGCGATTTCCGTCATGGCTACCTCGATCATCTTCTTGTCCTGAGTAGCATCGCCGAGTCCCTGATTTACGACTATCTTCTTCAGTACAGGAATCTGCATGGGAGAAGAGTAGTTGAACTGCTTCATCAATGCCGGAGCAATCTGCTCGGCATATACGTTCTTAAGTTGTGCTGTATTTGCCATTAGATTTCTTCTCCTGATTTTTTAGCGTAACGAACTAACTTGCCATTGGCACCGATTCTGCGACCGACACGTGTTGCCTCGCCCGACTTGGGATCGACCACGTTGAGGTTGGAGATGTGGATGGGTGCTTCCTGCTTAATAATACCTCCCTGAGGGTGCTGTGCATTGGGCTTGGTGCTCTTCGACACCATGTTAATGCCTTCGACAACGGCACGCTGCTCCTTGACGAGGACGCGGAGCACTTTGCCCTTCTGTCCCTTCGAGTTGCCTGCGTTCACGATGACCGTGTCGCCTTTCTTTATATGTAATTTACTCATTACTTTAATGTGTCGTTAAATGTTAAAGTACCTCAGTTGCCAAAGAAACTACTTTCATGTTCGCTGCACGAAGTTCGCGGGCTACGGGGCCGAAGATACGGCTACCTCTCATCTCACCAGCATTGTTCAGCAGAACGCATGCGTTGTCATCGAAGCGAATGTACGAACCGTCGGCGCGACGGATTTCCTTCTTCGTGCGAACGATCAAAGCCTTTGATACTGTGCCCTTCTTGACATCCGAAGTAGGAATCGCATTTTTTACTGTCACGACAATCACGTCGCCAACAGAGGCATAGCGACGCTTTGTACCTCCGAGAACTCGGATACAGAGCACTTCGCGTGCGCCGCTGTTGTCGGCAACTGTCAGTCTTGATTCTGTCTGTATCATAATTTACTTTGCTCTTTCAACAATTTGTACTAATCTCCATCTCTTGGTTTTGCTCAACGGACGGGTTTCCATAATCAGCACGGTGTCGCCGATATTGCATTCGTTCTTCTCGTCGTGAGCATGGTACTTCTTCGTCTTGCTGACGAACTTACCGTAAATGGGGTGCTTCTCCTTGAACTTGGCTGCGACAACGATGGTCTTGTCCATTTTGTTGCTGGTTACGACACCCGTTCTTTGCTTTCTAAGATTTCTGACTTCCATGTAACTTAGTTTTTATTTGTTAAGTTCTCTCTGACGAAGTTCACACTTCATACGGGCAATGTCGCGACGCAGCTTCTTGATCTGTGAAACGTCCTCAAGGGGAGAGATGTGATGGTTGAACTTCATGTTGTTGTAGTTAGCAACCTCTGTCTCAATGCGCTCGGCCAGTTCGGCGGTAGCGAGTTCTCTGATTTCTGCAATTTTCATGATGATCAAGCGTTTTTGTCGTAGTCACGTCTTACAATGAACTTAGTTGTAGTCGGGAGCTTCTGAGCACCGAGACGGAGCGCCTCCTTGGCAATCTCAAAAGGTACACCCTCAACCTCGAAGAGGATACGTCCGGGTTTTGCGGGGAACACGTACTGGTAGGGGTCACCCTTACCTTTACCCATTCGGACGTCTGCAGGTTTCTTTGTGATGGGCTTATCGGGGAAGATGCGGATCCAAACCTGACCCTGACGCTGCATGTAACGTGTGATGGCCACACGGGCAGCCTCAATCTGGCGAGCTGTAATCCATCTCTCCTGAAGGGCTTTGATGCCGAAGCTGCCGAATGCCAGCTCAGTACCACGGTGCGAAACGCCCTTCCAGCGACCACGGCCTTTTTGTGGTCTTCTATATTTCTGTCTTTTTGGCTGTAGCATAATTCAAAGTCTGATTAACGGTTGTTTTTTCTGTTTCTGAATCTCTTACCTGCTCCGTTGCCACGGCCAGCATCCTTTGACTGGCTGAAGTTAGGAGTCAGATCTTTCTTTCCGAAGATTTCACCGCGGCAAATCCAGACCTTAATGCCCAGCAGTCCGACCTTGGTCAGTGCTTCGGCAAGGCAGTAGTCGATGTCGGCACGGAATGTATGGAGCGGCGTACGGCCTTCCTTGAACATTTCTGAGCGTGCGATTTCGGCACCATTCAGACGTCCGGAAATCTGTACCTTGATACCCTCGGCACCCGAGCGCATTGTGTTGGCAATGGCGGTCTTGATGGCGCGACGGTAGGCAATCTTGCCTTCTACCTGACGGGCGATGTTGTTGGCAACGATCACTGCGTCGAGTTCAGGACGCTTGATTTCGTAGATATTGATCTGAATGTCCTTGTCGGTAATCTTCTTCAGTTCTTCCTTCAGTTTGTCAACTTCCTGGCCGCCCTTGCCGATGATGATACCGGGGCGGGCTGTGCATACGGTGATGGTGACAAGCTTCAGGGTGCGTTCAATGACAATCTTCGAAACGCTGGCCTTGGCCAAACGAGCGTTCAGGTACTTGCGAATCTTGCTATCCTCAAGGATATTGTCGCCGAAGTCGTTTCCGCCAAACCAGTTCGAGTCCCAGCCTCTAACGATACCGAGACGGTTGCTAATTGGATTACATTTCTGTCCCATAATTACTTTTCCTCATTTGATTTAGCGTCCACAAAAATTGTCACATGATTCGAACGCTTGCGAATTCTGTATCCACGTCCCTGCGGAGCCGGACGCATGCGCTTGAGCGTAGCACCTTCGTCCACGAAGATCTTCGAGATATAGAGTTCACCATTTTCTGCCTTGCGATCGTTCTTCTGCTCCCAGTTTGCGATGGCAGAGCGAAGAACCTTCTCAACGTCCTTTGACGCAGCTTTCGTATTGAAGCGGAGCGTGGCGAGTGCCTTGTTTACTTCCATGCCGCGAACGAGGTCAGCTACGTAACGCATCTTGCGGGGAGAAGTGGGGACATCACGGAGAGCTGCGAAGTAGGTCGTCTTCTTGGCCTCCTTAATGGCAGCGGCCATATTTCTCTTTCTTTTTCCCATTATTTGATTTCTTTATTTCTGGTGAATGAGCTCCTGCTTACTTCTTACGGTTGCCAGAGTGGCCGCGGAACGTACGGGTGAGAGCGAACTCGCCCAGCTTGTGTCCAACCATGTTCTCTGTCACATAAACAGGAATGAATTTGTTTCCGTTATGAACTGCAATTGTGTGTCCAACGAAGTCCGGAGATATCATGGAAGCACGTGCCCAAGTCTTAACGACGGTCTTCTTACCGCTTTCGTTCATGGCAAGCACCTTCTTCTCGAGCTTGACGTTGATATACGGACCTTTTTTTAATGAACGACTCATATACTTTACTTAGTTAACTTGGTTACTTTTTACGTCTTTCGATAATGTACTTGTTAGAAAGCTTCTTCGGTGCACGTGTCTTGAGACCCTTAGCGTAGAGGCCGTTACGTGAACGCGGGTGTCCACCGGTCTGGCGGCCTTCACCACCACCCATCGGGTGATCGTGCGGGTTCATGACAACACCACGGTTGTGAGGACGGCGTCCGAGCCAGCGGCTGCGGCCGGCCTTACCCGAAGATTCAAGGGCGTGGTCGGAGTTGCTGACACTACCGATGGTAGCGCGGCAAGCCGAGAGCACCTTGCGAATTTCACCCGAGGGGAGTTTGATGACGCAATAGTCACCCTCGCGCGAAGTCAACTGAGCAAAGTTACCTGCAGAGCGAACCATTTTGGCGCCCTGTCCGGGACGGAGTTCGATGTTGTGGATCACCGTACCGACGGGGATGTTCTGGAGGGGCAGTGTGTTACCGAGGTCGGGGGTAGCGTTGGCACCCGACATGATAGTTGTGCCCACCTGCAGTCCGTTAGGAGCAACGATGTAACGTTTTTCACCATCAGCGTAGAATACGAGGGCAATGCGAGCCGAGCGGTTCGGATCGTACTCGATTGTCTTCACTACTGCTGGAATTCCATCTTTTTCTCTCTTGAAGTCGATGATACGCAGCTTGCGCTTGTGACCGCCGCCACGATAGCGGACTGTCATGCGGCCTTCGTTGTTGCGGCCACCCGTGCTACGCTTACCATAGACGAGAGATTTCTCTGGTACGGATGTAGTAACATCATCGAACGTACCAATAGCCTTGTGTCTTTGACCAGGAGTGATTGGTCTGAATTTACGAATTCCCATTGTTATTATTAAATGTTACTATAGAAATCAATAGTTTCACCTTCCTTCAGGGTGACGATGGCCTTCTTGAAGGCATCCGTGCGACCCTTGATGACACCGGCGCGTGTGTAGCGGCTCTTTGCCTTGCCGTTGTAGCGCATGGTGTTGACGGAAACTACATTCACGTTATACTTAGCTTCTACTTCTTTCTTGATTTCGATCTTGTTGGCGTCAGGACGCACAATGAAGCCGAACTGGTTGTTCTGCTTCTCTGTGACAGCTGTCATCTTTTCTGTTACCAACGGCTTGATGATATATGCCATACTTTGTGTCCTCCTTCTACTTGTTAAGGGTTTCGTCGACAAGTTTCAGCGCGTTCTCAGTGACAACAACAACATTCGCGTTCATCACCTTGTAGGTGTTGAGCGCAGATGCAGTCATCACTTCAACTCGTTGAATGTTACGAGCCGACAAATATACGTTTTTATTTACTTCTGGCAAAAGGAGAAGCAGCTTTTTACCCTCAATTTTAAGATTTTTTTGCATTTCAACGAATTCTTTGGTCTTCGGAGCCTCAAAATTGAAGTCTTCGACGACACAGATTGCGTTTTGCTGCTGCTTGTATGAGAGGGCGCTCTTGCGGGCCAGTGCGCTGACTTTCTTGTTCAGTTTGAACCAGTAGTCGCGGGGCTTGGGACCGAACACACGGCCACCGCCACGCAGTACGGGCGACTTGATGTCACCGCGGCGTGCACCGCCACTACCCTTCTGACGGATCAGCTTGCGGGTAGAGCCTGCAATTTCACTTCTTTCCTTTGACTTATGGGTTCCCTGGCGCTGAGCAGCGAGATACTGCTTCACGGCGAGGTAGATGACGTGGTCGTTAGGTTCAATTCCGAAGATAGCGTCGTTCAATTCAACCTTCTTTCCAGTATCTTCACCTTTAATGTTATAAACTGAAACTTCCATTACTTCTTAATTGTTACGATTGAACCTTTACATCCCGGTACAGAACCCTTCAGCAGAAGGAGGTTGTGTTCGGGGATAATCTTAATCACCTGCAGGTTGTGTGTGGTTACTTGCTCGTCGCCCATCTGACCGCCCATGCGGAGGTTCTTGAAGACGCGCGAGGGAGTGGCACAGGCACCGATTGAACCCGGCTTGCGGGCGCGGTCGTCCTGACCGTGTGTGCGCTGTCCGACACCGCCGAAACCGTGGCGGCGTACTACGCCTGCAAAACCCTTACCCTTCGAGGTGCCGACAACGTCAACGTAGGGAGCGTCGTTGAAGAACTCCACTGTCAGAACGTCGCCAAGGGCATGCTCTTCATCAAATGTGAACTCGGCCAAGTGTCTCTTCGGTGTTGTACCTGCCTTGGCAAAGTGTCCCTTCATCGGCTTCGATGTGTTCTTTTCCTTGGCTTCCTGGAAACCAAGCTGAACAGCAGCGTAGCCGTCTTTCTCAACGGTCTTCACCTGGGTTACAACACAAGGACCTACTTCGATAACAGTGCATGGAAGATTCTTTCCATCAGCACTGAAAACGGATGTCATTCCGATTTTCTTTCCTAATAATCCTGGCATTTCAAACTAATTTTAATAATTCTCTAATTCCGTAAAACTTGTACTTACACTTTGATCTCTACTTCTACACCGCTCGGAAGCTCCAGCTTCATCAGCGAGTCGATGGTCTTAGGCGTGGCACCATAAATGTCGATCAGACGCTTGTAGGTGCTCAGCTGGAACTGCTCACGGCTCTTCTTGTTGACGAACGTACTGCGGTTCACAGTGTAGATGCGCTTGTGAGTGGGGAGAGGAATTGGTCCACTGACGATGGCATCGGTTGCCTTGACGGTCTTGACGATTTTCTCTGCTGACTTATCGACGAGGTTGTGGTCGTAAGATTTCAGCTTAATACGAATTTTCTGACTCATGTTGATTTTATGATTAATGATGATTTATAGGGAGAAGGGGCAGCAGGTTAAGAGTCATTCGCTAACCTGCTCCCCGTCTCTGTTTTTGTTTATACAAGGTCAACACGACCGCCCTGTTCCTGAAGCACGGTCTTGGCAATCGAGCTGCTGACGGCTTCGTGGTGGTCGTACTGCATCGAGCTGGTGGCACGTCCGGAAGTGATGGTACGCAGTGTGGTCACATAGCCGAACATTTCCGACAGCGGAACCATGGCCTTGACGATGCGTGCACCCGAGCGGGCGTTGTCCATACCTTCCACCTGGCCGCGGCGCTTGTTCAGGTCGCCGATGACGTCACCCATGTTTTCTTCCGGAGTAACGACCTCCAGCTTCATGATGGGCTCCATCAGTACGGGCTTGGCCTGGGCGCAGGCGTTCTTGTAGGCCTGGAGGGCAGCGATTTCGAACGACAGCTGGTCGGAGTCAACGGGGTGGAACGAACCGTCCACGAGTTCGACTTTCAGGCTGTCCATCGGGTAGCCACCGAGCACACCATTCTTCATGGCGTTCTGGAAACCCTTCTGAACCGAGGGGATGAATTCCTTAGGCACGTTACCACCCTTGACAAGGTCAACGAACTGCAGGCCACCGTTCTTCTGGATGTCCCAGTCTTCATCTACGGGACCGACGTTGACGATGATATCGGCGAACTTACCACGACCACCCGACTGCTTCTTGTAAACCTCGCGAAGGTTGACAGTCTTGGTGATGGCTTCCTTGTAGTTCACCTGGGGCTTACCCTGGTTGCACTCTACCTTGAACTCACGCTTCAGACGGTCGATGATGATGTCGAGGTGGAGCTCACCCATACCGCTGATGACGGTCTGACCACTCTGCTCATCCGTGTGAACGGTGAAGGTCGGGTCTTCCTCAGCCAGCTTGGCAAGTCCGTTCGACAGTTTGTCGAGGTCCTTCTGGGTCTTAGGTTCAACGGCGATACCGATAACGGGATCGGGGAAGTCCATCGATTCGAGCACGATGGGTGCGCTTTCGTCGCAGAGAGTGTCACCCGTGTGGATGTCCTTCAGACCGACAACGGCACCGATGTCACCTGCCGAGATGACCTCGACGGGGTTCTGGTGGTTGGAGTGCATCTGGAACAGACGGCTTACACGCTCCTTCTTGCCCGAGCGGGTGTTATAGACGTACGAACCGGCTTCCACCTTACCCGAGTAAACGCGGATGAAGGTCAGACGACCTACATACGGGTCGGTAGCGATCTTGAAGGCCAGTGCGCTGGTCTTGTCTTCCTCGTCCGGCTTGCGGTCTTCTTCCTCCTTCGTGGTGGGGTTGGTACCAACGACGTTGGGGGTGTCGAGCGGAGAGGGCAGGAAGGCGCAGACGTAGTCGAGCAGGGTCTGCACGCCCTTGTTCTTGAACGACGATCCGCAAAGCATGGGAGTGATGTCCATCTTGACGGTAGCGGCACGCAGGGCACGCAGGATTTCCTCTTCCGTGATGGTGGAGGGGTCGTCGAAGAACTTCTCCATCAGTTCGTCGTCATACTCGGCGACGGTCTCGAGCATCTTGCCGCGCCAGTCCTCGGCCTCAGCCTGGAGGTCGGCGGGGATGGGTTCAACCGAATACTCAGCACCCATGGTCTCGTCGTGCCAAAGGATAGCCTGCATCTTGATGAGATCGACCACGCCCTTGAACTTCTCTTCAGCGCCGATAGGAATGACTACGGGAACGGGGTTGGCACCGAGCACGTCCTTCATCTGGCGAACTACTTCGTAGAAGTCGGCACCGCTACGGTCCATCTTGTTCACGTAACCGATACGGGGAACATTATACTTGTCTGCCTGACGCCATACAGTTTCCGACTGGGGCTGTACGCCGCCTACTGCGCAGTAGGTAGCCACGGCTCCGTCGAGCACGCGGAGCGAGCGCTCTACCTCAGCCGTGAAGTCAACGTGTCCCGGAGTGTCAATCAGGTTGATCTGGTACTGATTGCCAGCATACTTCCAGAAGCAAGTCGTAGCAGCCGAGGTGATGGTGATGCCTCGTTCCTGTTCCTGTGCCATCCAGTCCATGGTGGCAGCGCCGTCGTGCACCTCACCGATTTTGTGCGTCTTACCTGTGTAGAAGAGGATACGCTCCGATGTGGTGGTCTTACCGGCGTCGATGTGGGCCATGATACCGATGTTGCGCGTCAAATGCAAATCACGTTTTGCCATATCTTTTTCTTTTTCCTTTGTGAATCTTGTTACCTTATCAATACTTCTCCATTAGAATCTGAAGTGTGCGAAGGCACGGTTAGCCTCGGCCATGCGGTGCATGTCTTCCTTACGCTTGAAGGCACCACCCTGCTGGTTGTAGGCGTCCATGATTTCTGCCGAAAGCTTCTCAGCCATGCTCTTGCCCGAGCGCTTACGGGCGAAGAGGATCATGTTCTTCATCGAGATGGCCTCCTTGCGGTCGGGACGGATTTCCGTCGGCACCTGGAAGGTGGCACCACCGATACGGCGGCTCTTGACTTCCACGTTAGGAGTGATGTTTTCGAGGGCTTTCTTCCAGATTTCGAGCGACGACTTTTCTTCGCTCTTCATCTTGTTCTCCACGATGCTCAGCGCATTGTAGAAGATTGAGTAAGCGATGCTCTTCTTTCCGTCGTACATCAGGTTGTTCACGAACTTCGTGACTCTCACATCGCCATACACGGGATCCGGCAGGATCACACGCTTCTTCGGTTTAGCTTTTCTCATTTGATTGTTTTGTTTTTACTTTTCAGTCTGTGTGGTTGCGAATCTTTTCGATGTTTTCTTCAACATCCCCTCGCGGGACATTTACTCAACCATTCCAATTGCTTTCCAACAAACCAAATGTTCTTGTTAATTGGTAAATTGTACTTCGTACTTTGTACTTGCTGATTTCTTGTACTTTGTACTTAGTCCTTTGTCCTTGTTAATTACTTCTTACCAGCCTTCGGACGCTTGGCACCGTACTTCGAACGACGCTGCGTGCGGCTTGCAACACCGGCGGTATCGAGCGCACCGCGGATGATGTGGTAACGTACACCGGGAAGGTCCTTCACACGTCCACCGCGAACGAGCACGATCGAGTGCTCCTGCAGGTTGTGACCCTCTCCCGGAATGTAGGAGTTAACTTCCTTCTTGTTGGTCAGGCGGACACGTGCCACCTTACGCATAGCCGAATTAGGCTTCTTAGGAGTGGTGGTGTAAACACGTACGCACACACCGCGACGCTGAGGGCATGAGTCCAGAGCGGGCGACTTGCTCTTGTCTACCAGCACCTTTCTTCCTTTTCTTACTAATTGCTGAATTGTAGGCATTTTGTTTTGTTTTTAGTGATTATAATTATTTATGTATATACGCGCAAAAAGGGACAGACCCCGAACTCCCGCCCTGCGGGTAGTAGGTCGTCACCATTGGACGAAAACTTCAGGTGGGCATCCCGAACGCGCCTCAACCTTACTGCAGCCCTTTATCCATCGTGCCTAAGCACATACGTACTGACTGCATTCGTCTCCTGCATCCGCCGTCCACACCCGCCGCAAACTATGGGTGCTCTACGGACGCTTAGTCCAAAAAGCGGGTGCAAAGTTACGACTTTTCTGCCAAACAGCATAATTTCCTACCTCTTTTTTATACCTCGACACCCCAAAACACCCAACTTTTAAGATAATTTAACTTTTAACTCACTCCAGATAGTCCATTTTTCACCGATTTGTCACCCAAAAACAGCCGACCGACCACCAGAAGTCTGGCAGCCGGTCGGGGCTGATACTGATGCACGATGGAGGCAGTCCTCCACCAGGCAGAGGGGATGCCTCGCCTTAGTATTTCAGCGACTGGAAAATATGTTCACGCACGTCGCCACCGAGTTTGTCGGCATATTTGTCGTCGTAGCTCACGGTGATGTTGATGCTGCGGTTGCCGTTGAACACCACGCGATGGTACTCGTTGATGTACTCACCCTCGACGGCATAAGTATATTCCATGTCGCCCAGTTGCTTTGCCGTGGCATCTTCGGGGACAGATTCGTTGAAGTCTTCCTCGACTTTCTCCTGCGTGTAGTTATCAATGAACATCGACTCATAAACGCCGATATCGACAGCCGCGTCGATGGCCATGTCGCCCGAGCCTTCGGGCACCATGCTGAAGCAGGCGCCGTTGTCCATCACGGGATTGTCGGTGCGGTGCATACCCTGGGGGATTTCGAACGACACGCCGTACTTCTCGACCGTGAATGTCTCGTAGGCGACGTCCGTGGCAGCAGGTTCGTCGGCACCGCCTTCGCTTGTGTTGGCAGCTTTGTTGCCACAGCCAGCCAGCAGCAGCATCGCTGCCAGCGCGGCAAAACTCATCAGATACTTTCTCATGTTTCTTTTTGTTTAGTTAGAGATGAAAGACAAGGAAGTTGGTTGTCGGATTCCCACAGCCAGGCTTCCGTTGGCAAAGATAGCACATCGCCGCCACTCCGCCAAGTATTTCTTCTACAATTTACCTCCATACGAACAAATTATGTTATTAGGTACGCGCGTGCGCGTGCGAGCATCGGCGGACAGCAGAGCAAATTTAACAGAAGGAAAATTTTTAGTTGCAATTTTGACAACTATCGCACTCGGGGATTCCTCGCTGAGAATCGCGCAGAAATCAGCGGCAGAGGGTCTGGCCGGAAATAACGCCGCCATTTGGGGCAAACAATCGCCCAAAAACCAGCACTCGGGGACGATTCACCGTCAGTCGGCGCACGCAGCGTCGGCAGACGGCGCTCTCACCGTCGGCAGTCGGCACTCTGACGACAAGCCAGACGGCACTCTGACGACAGCCAGACGGCGCTCTGACGACAGCCAGACGGCGCTCTGAAGACAGCCAGACGGCGCTCTGAAGACAACCAGACGGCGCACTGCCGACAGCCCAACGGCAGTGATGCGCTCGCCGAAAGGCACGTGTTTTCGGGGTACACAGGGGGCTATTATTTTGCGCACGGAAATCACAGACACACACAGAGAGACTTTAACCACCTGATAGCGAGATAAATAGTACCAGAAAGGCCCCGACAACAAAATTTCTGTGTATGTCTGCGACTTCTGTGTGCCCAAATAAAATTCAGCGTTGGGAACCCTCATTTTCCGTGTAACGGACTTCTATTTCATTCAAAATTCCCCCACAAAATCCGCGGTCCGAACTGTTAAAATCCTTGCTTTTTTAACAATTCGCCGTTCTCCCTAAAAATGGTTAAAAAAGAACCTTCCATTTTGTATTCCACTTACTTATTCGTAACTTTGGCTTCGCCGAAGTTACTCGCGCTCGACAATAAAAATGGTTAAATTTCATTTCACCATTTTGCATTGTGCTCGCTTATTCGTAACTTTGCAACAGCAAACAGAAACATCCCCCCAAGCAATGAAACATTTCACCCACTCTTTCCTCGTAGGTCGCAACCGAGTTGCGACAGCAGCGCTATGTCTGCTGCTCAGCCTTTTCCTCGCCCCTACCCTCGCCCATGCACAGGCCGACACCCTCTACGCCAAGCGCAACGTGCTGCCTGGCAACTACGACTTCTGGCTCTATACGCCCGAGGGCTACGAACACCTCGACTCGCTACCCGTCGTCTATTTCCTGCACGGAGCCAGCCTGTGCGGCCACGACCTCAACCGCGTGCGCCGCTACGGACCCTTGCAGGCCGTGCAGATGGGTCGCAAGATTCCCGCCATCATCATCGCGCCGCAAAACCCTGGCGGGGCATGGAAACCCGATAAACTGCTCGAAATCCTCGACTGGACCCTCGCCAACTACCGCGCCGACTCCACCCGTGTGTACGTGCTCGGCATGAGTCTGGGCGGCTATGGCACGATGGACTTCTGCGGCACCTATCCCGACCGCATCGCCGCCGGCATGGCGCTGTGCGGCGGCACGACGCTGAAGGACTGGCAGGGACTGGGTCAGTTGCCGTTCTGGATCCTGCACGGTACAGCCGACCGCGCCGTCGGTATTCAGCAGTCGAAGCGTGTGGTCAACGAACTGCTGTCGCAGCACCACGACGAGCGTCTGCGCTACGACTGGATGCCAGGTGCCTCGCACGGAGCTTTGGCCCGCATCTTCTACCTGCCCAAGACCTACGAATGGTTGTTTGCCCATCGCCTCACCGACGCCTACCGGCCCGTGGAGCGCGACATCCCCATCACTACACGCGACTTCCCCGTGGCCTACAAGAACCTGACGCGACGCCACAACACGCTCGTGGTGAAGTGAAATTGAAAATTAATAATTAATAATTAAAAATTAAAATAGATGAAGCAAAGAAACAACAAGATGCTGACAGGCCTGCTGGCTGTCTGCATTGCAGTCCTGCTGACAGGGTGCCGCACCGTGGAAAGCGGTAAACAAGCGGCTAAGGTCGAAGCGACCGAACTGATTCGCTCGAGTCAGAGCTGGGACGGCGTCGATCTGCCGGACTATTTCAAAGGAAAACCCGAACTGGTGGCCATGCGCTACGTCTTTCCTCCTGGCCAGAAACTCGGCTGGCACCACCACGTAGCCATGAACTACGGCGTGCTGATGCAGGGCGAACTGACCATCATCGGACGCGACGGAAAAACGAAGGTGGTGCACGAGGGTGAACCGGTCATCGAAATGGTGGGCACCATCCACCACGGCGAGAACCGCGGCAAGAAACCCGCCATCCTCTATATGTTCTACCTCTCGCAGAAGGACCTGCCGCTCGCCGTACAGCACCCCGAAATCCCGCTGGAATAAGAGGACGCCCTCCCTTCAAGAATTGCGCGGAGACACGAACCGCTATCTCAATAAAAATCCCCTGCAAGCACGTTGATGCTCGCAGGGGATTTACTATCGTGTTGAGGGTAGGCCTGGATGGGGCGGTGGTGGATCTTTACTTCACCAGCACCTTCTTGCCGTTCACGATATACATGCCGCCTCGTGTGGGATTCTGCACTCGTCGGCCGGTGAGGTCATAAATATTGCCGTCGGTTGGTTGTACTTCGTACTTTGTACTTTGTACTTCCTCAATGCCTACAGGCAGTTCCGGCACGTCGAAATAGCCGTGGTAGATATACTTGGAAGACTCGCTGTTGCCCATGAAGGAGTTGTAGAGGCATTCGAGGTAATAGCTGCCGCCCGGCTCCAGGTCGGTGAAGCTGAGGGCGAACGTTGTGCTCTCGCCGACAGGCAGGTTGAGGTAGGCACTGGGGGTGTCGCCCAACCACTTGTAACTGCCGTCGTTGTAGCGGAACAAGCGCAGGATGACACGGTCGCAGAAGGTGTCGGTGCCGGCATTGTTGACGGTGACGGTGCACAGGGATTCGACGGCTGGTTCGACGATAAGATTTTCGAGCGCGAGCTTGCTCTCAGTAGTGGGCACAGCCCTGATGCTGAGCGGCGTCTGTCCGATGATGTGGCTGGCGAGGTCGTCGGTGGCAACAAGCAGGGTGTATTCGCCCGGTGTATCGACGGTGAAGTAAGCAGGGATGTCCACCTTACCACCAGCCTCGACCTCGAGTCCGCGCTGGGTGAGGAGTGTCGTCGTCGAGCCGTTCTGCAGGAAGAGGTAGAGCGCGCCGCGGTAATCGACGCCGCCTTCGTTCGCCACGGTTACCGTCACGGGCTGAAGCATGGTGGCGACGTTGTTGCCCTCGAAGGCGATGGCGTTGCCGTCGAGCTTCACGGACGGGTTGACGACAGCCGTGCCGAAGGAATTGTTGACGTCACCAGTGCAAAACAGCAGGGTGTTCTCCTCCTCGGCACTGAGCAGCAGACTGAAGTTCAGCACACGGCTTTCGCCAGGTTTGATTTTGATTTTCTCTCCAAATTGGTAATTTTTTCTGGATCCCCAGACGGTATATACTTCCACCCAGCCGTCGAACTTTTCACCCTCGTTCGTGACGGTGGCAGTCACCTGACTGCCAGTGCCGTAGCTGAACTCCTGCACCTTGACGTTGCTGAGCGAGAGCTGCTCGATGGGATGAGAGACGATGCTGATGTCGTCGGAAGCCACGGTGACGTCGAACCACATCGTGAGCGGCGTGCAACGCTTCCACACACTACCCTTCTGCTTGCTGATGGGAATGAGTGTGTAGCGACCTTCGGGCAGATCGGCAAACTGAAGGTCGAAGTCGAGGGTGTAGTACCAGCCCTCGTCGAGCGTCTGGTCTTCGTAATAGGACGAGCGGTCAAACACTGGGGTAATCTTGCCGTCGTCGGCGAGGATGCCGAGTCCGTAGCCGAAGGCCTGCGACCCGTTGCCATAGCCTGTGCCCATCGTAAGGGTAATCTTGGTGTCGGCGACCGACTCAAGGCCTGCGTGCGCCACGATGCCGTCGGGCACGGGGTCGGGATCGTCATCGTCGTCGGCAGGAATGACACCCGTGTTGGGCTGGATGCCGATGAAGGCACCCTGCGACTCGTAATAGCCCGAACGTTCATCTTGATAGGGATTGGCGAGGAAGAGTTTGTAATAGCCATCGTACGAACCGCCCCAGCCCCAGTTGATGTGGTAGTTTCCCTGGCTGTCGCAGCCGTCGCAGAGGAAGGCATGGCCACCGGTCGATGACTGACCGTCGTAGAACACGGGGCGCTTGGCACAGAGTTCGTCGTAGATGAGCTGATCCCACTCGGTGGCAGAGTAGTCAATGCGCATGAGGGAACGGTAGGTGTAGGGGTCGTAGTCGAAATACTCGACCATGCCTTTGGTGCCAGTCGAGAAACCGGCACCGGATCCTGTCAGTCCGTAGTCCATCTGGGCTGCCTGTCCGCAATAGCGCATGAGTTTCGAGACTGCTGCAATCTGCGCACTGGTCGAAGACGAGTTGTAGTGCTCCGTCATGTTGTCCCAGTCGAACGTCGTGGCAGGCAGTTCAGCGAGTGTTCCCACGGTCGCATTAGCCGTGTAGGAAGGCACCGACTTCGTTGCTGCCTTCGGCCACTGGTAGTAGTACATCAACTGTGCCATCGCCGTCGCCACACAGCCCGTGATGCAGCGTTTGCTGCCGATGGCGGGGCAGGTGGTGTTGTAGTACAGACCTGTGGTCGTGGCAGAGCCCTGATCCCATTTCGTCTTGATGAGCGGTGCGATGGCCTTGTGGGTCGGTACACGGACCGGTGCCTCGGTCAGCGTGGCAAGTTGTTGCTCCATCGTCAGCATCCACCCCTCGAAGGCGGGATGCACGTGGTCGGCATCGTAAGCCCCCTCGAGCGAATAGCCGAGGATGGCCTCGGTGTGTTCGTTGCCCGACACGATGACAAAACCCGCACCGTCGGTCGTGTTGAACACATAGAGCGGCTCGGAGCCGTCCTTGCGTGCTACGCGCCGCTTCACGGGCTGCGCCTCACTTTGGATTTGCCGTCCATACTGTTGCATGAATGTCTGAGCCGCCTGCATGGCTTGCTGCTGCGAAACGCACTGCGCCGCGGCGCCGTTGGTCAGCAGCAATGCTATGAGCAGCACGCAGACACGGATGATGTACTTGTAATTCTTTTTAACCATAAGCATAGAGTAATTAAGATGATTCACGCACAAAGGTAAAGAAAAAAGGAAAAGAAAAGAAAAAAAACGATGAGCAAAAAAGTAAAGCGATGAGGGTGAAGAGTGGAGGGGAAACGCATACAACTGCCATCGCTTCACGTTCACCCTTCACGCTTCACGTTCGTCACTTCACGGCATGAGAACTTTCTGCGAGACAGTCCGTCCTCCTGCATCGGTCGTGCATCGGATATACAATCCCTTGACAGGCGACTGAACCTTTGCACCATCCAACGTGTAGTAGTCAACACGGACGGCATCGGATTGTGACAATGACTCTATGCCTGTGGTATAGTCCTTAATCTCGGTCTGTGCAGCATTGACGATGCCGCCAGTCGCACGGTCAAGCAGCAACACTACAGCCTTCAACTTGGACTTATCCTGAATGAGGCTGTTACTCGAAATGTCGGCATTGAAGCTGTATGTCAGGTCTTCGCCTGCCTTGAAGCGAGTCGGCACCGACCCTTCGACGCCATCGACGATGCTCCACGCAGCCACAGCCACGTGGTCGAACTCCAGTCCCGACACGCGCGAGGGAGCAGCATACCATTCGGGCATACTTTCCTTGTACGATTCGTCACCACTCATAAAATTGGCCTGTGCCCAGCCAGAGCCTGTGCCATGCATACCGTCCTCCAGCAAGACGTAGGCAAGGGCATAGTCACCGGCATAGTCATCATATTCAAAAAGAGTGCGGGTGTCGATACGGACGGCGGTCTGCTCGTCGTTTGTCCACTCAGCTGTAGCCTTCACGCTTCCAACGGTAGTTCTCGACAACTGACTGTTGATATAGTATCGGAGGCTGCTGGCCGTAGGATAAACATCTTTCTCGCGGTCGATACGCGAGCCTGGGTAGCCGCTGGGGGTTTCAATGCCTCTGTAGTCCGCTGTTTCCATGATGTCGGACTTGTGGACGGCAATCAGCACCACCTGGTCGCCATACTCTGCGTGCATGGCTTTCATACCCTCAATGCCATAGGGACACCAACCGCACCATGTGCCGGTAAATTCCTCGACCACAGGCACAGGTACGGGTTTCTGGCGCAGCGTCAGGAGACAGCCCTGCGCCGTCTTGGCGCTAGCTTCGTTGGGTTCGTCACACACCGTGGTGACGGTCAACAGTTTGTCGTGACGTCCAGTCACGGCATCGGCATCCAGACGTATCGTCACCGTACGGCTTTCGCCAAAGCCCAGACTGGAGAAGGTGACACGTTTTTCCTCTGATGTGATGCCGTCGGTCGTCACGGTATAACCGATGGAGTTGACGGACATTTGCCCAAGATTGGTGATGTGCATCGACGTCGAGGCCGTTTCGCCCTGCTGCACGTACAGCGAACCGAAGTCGGAGGGCATGACTGCATAGTACGGAAGTTCGATGCCATCAAGTTGCAACTGCATGGCCAGCTTGCCAAAACGGTCGTATGCGTCCCAATCGGGTACGTTGGTCACACAGCGGATGAAGTAGGAATTCTCCACCCACGTGCCACCACCCATGATGGGGTTGACCGCACTGGAAATACCGAGGGTGTAGCCTACATAGAAGGCCCGCCCATCGACATGCCACGGCGTATTGAGCACGATGTCGTTGGCTCCTTCCACCAGCGTCGAGACATCGACATCCTGCGTATAGTATGCACCGGAAGCATATTCCGTCAGGCTGGGCGAAATCCACAGTTTCAGCTTCGTCAGCGCCGTCACAGTGCTGCCAAACCAGATGCGCACAGCCTTGATGTCTGCTCCACCGACGACGGGATGGTTCTCTGGAATGTAGATAGCCGCCTCGAAGTCCTCTATTTCGCTGTTACCAACCCCTCTGTAATTAGAGGCATCGACATCGCTCTCCGTGAAATAACCCCACCAGATGTCATCGTCAGTAGCAAGGGTAATGGCCTCACCTTCCTCAACGATGTTCTGAAACTTCTTCCAACCGGCAAGATGGAGTATCCTGTCCTTGCTGCCTGTCGGCACATAGAGTGTGGCGTTCTGATACACCTCCTCGTCAAAGGCGTCAGTGGGCAGAGTTTCGCTGAAGATGTCGGTCGAACCGTTATAGACAATGCGCACCTCCTTGATGTCTGGACAGCGGGCAAAAGCTTGTGACGCTATCGATGTACATCCCGAACCGATAGACACGCGCTCCATCTTACTGCAGCTGCGAAAGGCGCAATAACCAATGGTCTTCACATGGGATAAATTCACGCTTTTAAGATTGTAATAAACTCCACAAAATCCATAACTCTCTACAGTCTCAACCGTCTCCGGAATCACGACTTGAGTCAGTTTCATACAATAATAGAAGGCACACCAGGCAATGCTGACCACCTTGTAGCCGTTTGCATAAGAGGGTATAGTCACTGTGCCGGTGACCTCAGGGTCGATGGCAAGACTTTCGTCGGGGCTGGAATCGTCGGGACCCACCTGACAAGTCTTCTCAGCTTCGCTGATGACCTTGAACTTCATTTCTACACCTTCGACAGTCTTGGCCGTGAACACGTCGCCATCGGCAGCCTTCGTGCCCGCTGCAAGCGCGAAGAGCAAACAGATAAATAAATACTTTTTCATTGTTTTATCAGTATATGGGATGGGGTCAAAGCTCACCACGCTGTTTCAGAATCTCGATATAATCGGCATGGTTCTGTTCAGAGATTTTCAAATTCTTCTGGCTGGTAACCCATGTAAAGATGTTCTTGATGAAAGAATAGAGCGTCACGAAGGGAGCAAAGAACACAGCCACAGCGATGCGTGCAAAGCAGCCCACGCCCTCGTACATCAGCCCGTCGCTGGGGTTGAAGCGTGTGTAGATGTCATCGGCAGCACGTTCGGCATCGCTGCGACCTGTATGTTTGAGCGTCGTGAAGATGCCACCGAGGGCTGCGATAATCCATGCCCAAATAGCGGCATTGGTGTCACCCAGGTTGTTCAGCCACAGCGACAGGGCAATGAGTATAATCACGCCAAGGATGATGGTCTTGACCTTCGCCCAGCGGATTTCGCTGCGCAGATGCGTCAACGTCGCCTCGTTGTACTGCAACGTGCAGTCAATGCATACGGGCTTGTTGTCCTTGGTATATACACTCAGGTCCTTGCACTCCTTGCACATGTTGGCTCCACAGTTGCCACAGGTGGCCACGGCCGGAGCCTGCGGATGACGGGCACAAGGATTAAAATTCGTTCCCCCAGACACAGCTTGTGCTGCATAGGCAAACTGGGTGTGAGCTACTTGCGGTGCGTTGGGATTGGGAGCACCACACTTGGGGCAGCTCTGTGCCTGTTCCGACATCTGGCCGCCACATTCTTGACATACAATTAAAGCCATAAATCTAAATGTATTAGAAAGGTGAATAAAAAAGTTACTGATAACAAAGTTCGAATCACACAAGGACACAAAAAAAGCATGGACTTTCTCAGTCTATGCTTATCGAGGTATCGCCAAACACCATTGCAGCCATATACGGAATACGGAGTAAAAGCCCATGCCTTGCGGCATGAGCGAAAGACTTCTACTCTTGACTGCTTGTTCTTAATTTTGGCGAAATTTCGATAAGCAAGAATATAAGCTAACGCTTTTATCAATATGTCCGTCGTTCGGAGGGGTGCTACATAGGCAATCTTTTTATTGATGGGTCAAAGGTACGAAGTTTTGGAGTATTTCACAAATGTTTTAGAAAGTTTTTTGTCGGACGCAGGTTTATCCCAGACGGAAAATGACGGGAACCATGAAGTGGACGTTGACAGGTTTGCCGTTCTGTATGCCAGGTTTCCACTTGGGCATGGCCTTGACCACACGCACGGCTTCGGCATCGAGCGAAGGATGCACAGAACGTGCGACTTTGACATCTGTGAGACTTCCGTCTGTCTTGACGACGAACGACACGACGACTTTGCCCTGAATGCCATTCTCCATCGCGTCCACGGGATAGCGAACGCTGCGAGCCAGGTAAGTCATCAAGGCATCCGAACCGCCAGGGAATTCGGGATGTGCTTCCTCCACTCCTCCGCCGTTTGCATTGCTGCCGCCCTGCGGTGTAGCTGTCGATGCAAGGCCCTTTACCTTGGAGAAATCGGGTACTCCCACGTTCTTCTCATCACGCTTGAAAGTATGACGCTTGACGGTCAGTGTCTTGGCACTGGCGTTGTATTTGATGATAAAGGGCGTGAGGGATTGGAAATAGTCTTTGACGTCGTCCCAGTTGGCCTGGCCTTTCTCATCAACGATACCGTCCCACTGTGCCATCTCAACTTCGCAGCTCTTCACGGCACGCAGCTGCCCGTCGCTGACTTCACAGAGATAGGCGGTGCCACCGTCGTAACCGTCCTCACTGCTCCAGTTCTCTTGAACTACCAGCTGGTCGCCGGCCATCCAAAACTCCAGCGCACCGGTTCCGTCGGCTGTGTTGCAGAAATAGTAATAACTCAAAACCTCAGACGTGACTTTGTCACCCGTCTGTGCCTGCATGCCTATTGCCACGAGCATCAAAGCGCAGGCTGTCATCATCATTTTCTTCATCTCTATCAATGGATTTAGTGTTTGCTACCTGATGATTTTACGCCCATTCTGAATATAGACTCCCTTCGGGAGAGCGGACCTATTCCCTTCCACATCCAGTGAGGCAGAGTTGACACGGCGGCCAGTCAGGTCATACACGCTGCCGTCGGTGGATTGTACTTTGTACTTTGTACCTTGTACTTCCTCAATGGCGTCGGGCACCTGCTGGGTGAGCACCACGTTGTCGAAGCCGATGATTTTCTCCGAACCGCTGGAAGTGTGGATGGCGGAGAGGATGACTGTGGTCGAGGCGTCGCCGTCGCTCACAAAGGGGATGCGCACTTGCTGCCAGGCTTCACGGTTCTCGAGCGAGGGTGCAGCGATGGTCGTTCCGTTTTCAGACACGACCGACACGGCGACGTCGCCGCCGAGTCCGCTCTTCCACACGTCAGCCGTCAGTTCGTAGTCGCCGGCAGTCAGACGGACTTCCTGGCGCAGCGTGATGGTCGATGCACCCCAGTTCTGACGAATCCAATAGGTCTGTTTGCTATCGGAAGAAGGGGCTGGGCGCGAGGCGAAAAAATTGCTGAAGTAGAGGTCGCCAGCCTTCAGCGCCGTGAGGTCGTTATTGTTGCGGTTGGCGTAGTCGATGGTCCACGACTGAGGCACGTAGATGGCGCGGTCGGAGCTGACACCGCTGCCCGACATGATGGAGTAAGGCGCCTCGAAGTCGCCGTTCTCCAGGGAAGAAGGCAAGGGGCGCTGGTCGTAGGGCAGGCCTTGCAGTTCGCAAATCTCGCGGCGTGTCAGGGCGATGTCGTAGAGACGGAACTGGTCCATCGTGCCGCAGAAGTCGATGTTGTCGGCAGCCACGTTCGTGTCCCACCACTGCGTGCGACCGATGTAGTTGCGCGTGTCGGCTGCGAGTTGCTGAAGCTGGTAGGCTTCGACTTGGTTGGCTGTGCCACTGACCACTTCCACGCCGTCGATGTAGATCTTCGTCGTACGGGTAGCAGCGTCGAAGGTGACGGCGAGCTTGTATTCCGTACCCGTGGAGAGCTGGGTCGAACTGCTGACCATCGTCGTCGTGCCACCGTTGTACTTCACGCCGGCAGCCAGGGGGTTGGCACGCAGAAAGACGCTGTTGCCACTGGCTGAACCGAAGTCGTAGAGGCGGGGCATCTTTTCCAGACTCTTGGCATTGGCCGTCACGAGAAAGGTGAAGGAGCGCAGGTCGCGCAGCAGACCTTCGGGCGCTGTGTAGTAGGTGTTGGTAGCAAAACCGGCAGCGGTGTTGGCTGTGAAGTCCATGTCGTCCTTCTCGTAGCGCAGGTTCTGCGTGATGTCGCGGGGATAGACGGTGACCGTAAAGTCGCGGCTGAAGTCACCACACTGGGCCGTCAGCATCACCTCGGTCGTGCTGCTGGGCAGGTTGACGATGCCGGTGGGGCTGATGAGAGTCGCATCGGCCGAAGTCCATGTGATACTTTTGCCCAAAACGGTGGTGGGCAGGACGATGTCGGTGCGAGCCTCTGCGGGGAGGGTGATGCTATTGACGGCATCCTCGTCGAGCGCATCTTCGGCCTCGGCCATCAACTGCTTGACGGCAGCCTGAACGGTGACGGGCGACTGGCAGACATAAGCGTTGGCGTAGGCCAGGGTCGAATGGCCTTCGGGCGAGGGCCATACTCCGAAGATTCTGAGTAATCCGCCGAACATTTCGGACGGTTCAATGACTTGATCCACAAAGCCGTTGCGATAGGTTGTGAGCGTGTGTCCGTCGTAAGTGAGGCTGAGCACCCATGTCGTCAGTTTGGTGGGGTGATTGTCGCCACCCGTTCCGTCGGACTTGGTCGCCCAGTCGTCGCTCGTGAGCAGGCGGTTCTGACTCTTGTACTCGACACCTCCGATGGTGACGACGGGGCACTGGTCAGTGGCATCGATGCTGTAGGTCATTTGCAGACCTTTATCAGTGTCCGAAACATTCAAGAGCGTGCCGTAATACTGGTTGGCGTTCATGGCGAAAGCGATGTGCAGTGACTGATTGGGACCGAAACACTCGCAGGTCGGTACTACAAGGTCGGGATCCTCCTTCGTCAGTTCTTCTTCCCACCCGAAGTCGCCGCGAATGCTGGTGGGAAAGCCCAGCGGATACTGGCGCTTGACAATCCAATAATAGTAGTCGCCGTTCATCCAGACGAGGCGCAACGCACTGTCGCCTGAGCCTGGCAGGATGAAGGGACGCACGTTGTTCTTCTCCGAGTTGCGGGTCACCTGCTCCGAACCAGCCACGTTGCCGTCGTCGTCGATGGTGTATTTCCAGATTTCGTACACACCGTCCTTGTTATACGTGCCGTTGGTGGTGGGGATAGACAGGTAGAGGTTGTTGACATTCTCGGGATCGACAGCCATGCCACCGGAGTAGCACAGTTCGGTCGAGTTCCAGTTCTTGTGGAACGCATGGCCGCCATGCTGCACCCAGGTGCGCCGCCACTCCGAGCCCGTCCAGCGGGCATACCAATAGACGTGCGAGGTCTTGGCGTTGTCGATGTGAGTGTAGGCCACGACAGGGTTCTCATCCTTGTCGAGTGTAATCTGCCACACCCAGTTGCGGATACCGGCCGTGTTGTCAATCACCGTGAGCGGATAGTTCGTCGCGTAGCTGTCCTGTTTGTTGACGTTGAACACGCCGTCGGCAATCTTTCGGAGTTCGGTGCCCTTGATGTCGCGCAGGATGGGGCCGTTGCCGTGGTTGATGTCGATGACATTGAAGTAGAGCCAGTTGGGATATTCGTTGTCCGGATGGCCAGTGGTATAGGTCAGGTAGATTTTGTCCTTGCCGTTGCTCTGATACTTGGCATAGGGACGTGCGCCGGTCGATTGCACGATCTGCCGCGGTCCGAAGTCGAACGAGCAGTTGTCGTCGGCATCGGGCAGAGTCAGCCGCGCGATGGTCGGGTGCCAGTTGATGCCGCGCCAGCAGAGGTACCAGTGCGTGGGGTCGTCGCTCAGGATGAAGGGCGAGGGATAGGTCGTGTTCTGCGCCGTAGCCAGCCGCTTCTCCTCACCCAGCGCCGTGATGTCGCCGGGCTTGCGGCTGATGCGGTAGTAGAATGCCGGCTCGTCCGTGTGACGACTATAGATGATAAGTACACGTTCGTCGGGCAGAACGAGGAACGTCGGGTTGTTGTGGTCGTCGGGCTGGAAGTAGGAACGCACGAGCACGTCGGTCTTCTGGTGTTTGATCCAGTCATACTGAGTGGCCTTGATGTTGCCATGCACGTCGATATATCCCACCCAAGAGGCGTCGATGGTTCCAGCCTCATTCTTATAATGCAAAGCCCGTGGGTCGGCAAACCAGCACCACGCGCCTCCTTCGCTGATGACCGCTCCGTCATAGCGTTCTGCCGTCTGTGCACTGGCACTGAGGCCACAGAGCAGGCAGACAGCAAAAAGTAAATTTCTCATACGAACGATGTAGATTTTAGTTTAGGCCGAAGCGCGGACGTCTCGCCCGCATTAATTGAGGACGGGGACGTCCGCGCTCCCAGTATTTTTTCCAATTTTCCAGCTTTAGCTGAGAGATAAAATATTCTGGAAGAAAAACAGCACGGCTGCCCACTTCTTGTTCACGCCCTGGGCACGTCCCTTCGAACTGCCGCTGCGGTCATAGACATAGCCGCTGCTGTCGATGCGTCCCAGCTGCGAACCCGAGCGGTCATAGACGTAGTCGCCGCTGATGCGACCCACCTGACTGCCTGAGCGGTCGTAAATATATTCACCACTGATGCGGCCACGCTGGCTGCCCGAACGGTCGTAGATGTAGCCGCTGCTATCGAAGCGACCCACCTGACTGCCCGAACGATTGTAAACATAACCACTGCTCTCCACCCGTCCGAGCGACGAACCGCTGCGGTCGTAGAGGCTCTGAGCGCTGACCACGAGGGGCAGCAACATGCACAACAGTGCAAAAATTGTCCGTTTCATAAGCCTTGTTTGTTTAGTTAGCATGGCAAAGATACGGATTTCGGCACAGTCTGCCAAGGATTTATCCGTTTTTTTACGAGGGAAAACCCTATAAGAAAGTACGAAGGACAAGGGACAAAGTACAACGATGTTGAAAAAAAAGTCCTCACTGCTGTTAGTTGCAGCGAGGACTTCTTTGTGCTTTTTTGTACTTTGTACTTGATTTTACTCCGTCACAATCCAGCCTTCAGCGTCGAAGGTCATGGGGCGCAGGAAGAGTTTGGCGCGACCGTTCTGCGCCTTTTCGTAGGCGTGGGCGAGGAACCAAGTCTTGCCATCCATGTCGTAGGCTGCGTTGTGACCCACACCGAAGTAGTCCTGGTTGGGACCGTAGAGCAGTGTGCCGCCGCCGTGTGCCATGTCCTGACCCTTCTTGTCGAGGTAGGGACCCTCCACATTCTTCGAACGTCCATAGACGGTCTTGTAGGTAGAGCGCTCACCACGGCAGCAGAAGTCGAAGCTGACGAAGAGGTAATAGTAGTCGCCGTGGCGCAGGATGAAGGGAGCCTCGACGGCATTCGGTCCTGCCTCGATGGTGTCGCGGCCGTTCTCGACCGTCCAGCTGGCCACATCGTTCAGTTCGTCATGCGTCAGTCGGCGACCCACACGGCGCGAGATGGTGACGGGTTTTCCCTTCGGAGTCTTGAAGTCCTTCTTCGACAGCTTGACAAGCTGGATGCCGTCCCAGAACGAACCGAAGGTGAGCCAGGGGTTCCCCTTGTCGTCAACGACGAGGTTGGGGTCGATGGCGTTGAAGTCGTCCTTACCGCGCTGCGAACGGATCACCATGCCCTGGTCTTTCCATCCGAACTGAGGCGAGGTGGGGTCGAGGGTCTTGTTGGTGGCCAGACCGATGGCAGAGCCATTCTTTCCGAAGGTAGAGCAACTGTAGTATAAGTACCACTGCCCGTTATGATAGCTGATGTCCGGTGCCCAAGTGTGGCCGCCATAGCCGCGGACAGCCTCGCGTGCCCACTGCGGGATGGGGTTGAGCACGCCAGGTTCGGGTTTCCACTCCTTGAGGTCGGCACTGGAGATGACACCCACACCCATACCGGTCATGAAGAGGTAGTAGCGGCCGTCCTCGCCCTTGGCCATGACGGGGTCGTGAACGTCGGGATGCTTCGTGTCGAAGCCGAAGCCACGGCGACGCTGGTGGGGCGACTTAGCCTTGATGCGCAGGATGGTGTACGACATCGGGGCGAAGTCGTAGCTGAAGAGCGAGTCGCCGACGGTGAAGTAGCTCTCGACAGGTGCAATGCGTTTGGGGTCGTCGAAGCTGTTTTCCTCCTCTGCCTTGCCGCTGAGGGTGATGGCAGTGGCCTGCGACTGGATTTCCTTTGCCCCCGACAGGCTGAAGCTGCGTTTGTAGTTCTGCTCCGTTCCGTTGACAACCTTGATGACGATTTCGCCTTTCTGGTCATCGTAGCCAGCCTGGCAGAACAGGCGGGTCGGCGTGGCGGGCTTGGCCTCTGCCACCTTCTCGCCATCGACATAGAGGGTCACGAGCATCGGTGTGACTTCGAGGCGCAGGTCGTACCAGCGGTCGGCTTCGACCTGATGACGGTTGCGACGGCTGAGGATGTCGGTCGAGCGTCCGCGACGCATGAGCTGCACGACGGTCTGCGAGTTGTTCCAGCCTGCGATGTTGGCCGTATAGCCGTTGCGACCTTCGGCATCCATACCGTAGTAGAGGAAGAAGCCTTCGCGGCCATCGAGTTTCTTGGCTTGGAGGGCGAGGGTGTAGGAATCGGACTTGAAGTCGGGCAGGAGTGCCATGGTGTGCTGTTCGTCGCTGGTCTGCGTGAGCTGGTCAGCCTCCACCTTCCAGGTGCCGCGCAGCTGGCGGAAATCCGCAGGTGAAAGCTGGCGCGACTTGCCGTCGGCAGTGGTCAGTGTGATGTTGCGATAGGTGGATTGTGTGGCGTAGGTGCCGAGGCCGACCGTACCAGCGGTGAACGGAGCAGGTTCACCACTCGTCGTGGTTTCGCTCACACCGACGTTGTAGGTGGCGCGGTTTTCGGCCGACATCTTCTGCACGTAGTACGACGCACGGCCGAACACCTGGTCGCTGTCGAAGTGGATGAGGTTGCAGGTCCAGTTGGGCTGGTTGACATTCTCAAACAGCGGAGCGTAGGACGACATCTTGACGACGTCGCTGTTGCGCTCCATGCCGAGGATGAAGGCAGCCTCGCTCAGTGCAGCCAGCAGATTGCCCTGCCCCACTCCGGCGTTGCAGGCATATTCACCTACATAGATATCATGGGTGCGCGGTGCATCGTCGAACAAGTGGTTGTTATTAAAGAAGAAGTTGGGGTCGCGGTACCAGTGGGGATCGACCATGTAGCGACCAGGCATCTGATCGAGCAGCGGGTCGGTGTGGCCGAGGGTGTTGATAAAGGTGATGCGGGGATATTCAGCCTTGAGCCGGCGGAAGATGTAGTTGAAATGCTTCACATACTCCGGTCCTACGTTCTCGTTGCCGATTTCGACATAGCGCAGGGGGAAGGGTGCGGGGTGGCCGGCGTCGGCACGCATCTTCGCCCACTTGTTCGTCGCAGGGTCGGCAAGGGCATAGTCGATGGCGTCGCGGAAGTCCTGCACCACGGGCTCGAGCTGTGTGGTGTCGGCGATGTAGTCGCCGTTGCGCACCGAGCACGACATACCGGCATTGTTGACAAACATGGCGTCCATGCCGAGGTCTTCGCAGAACTGCAGGAACTCATGGTAGCCCATACCCCAGGTAGAGCGGTAGCCCCATGTGTCCCATTCGCCGCGGCGTGTCATGGGGTCGCCGAGGGTCTCCTTCCACTTCACGCGGTTTTCGTACGTTGCACCTTCGACGATGCAGCCGCCTGGCCAGCGCATGAAGCGCGGATGCAGATCGACCAGCATCTGTGCGATGTCGGGGCGTTGGCCGTTCTTACGTCCCTTGAAGGTGTTCTGTGGGAACAGGCTGACGTAGTCAATCAGCACGGTGCCCTGTCCGCCGAACTCCAGACGGAGCTGTCCCTGGCCGGTAGTGGCGGTCGAAGTGAGCACAGCGGTCAGTTCGGTCCACTGCTTCCACTTCTTCGCCTTGAAGCTGACACTGCCGAGGTCGCTGCCCTGCTCGTCGCTCAGGCGTGCGGTGAGTGTACCCTTGAAGTCCTTGCTCTGCACATACAGGCGCAGGTCGTAGCGGTCGCCGGCCTTCAGACACATGCCCCAGTAGCCAGTGTTGGTGAGGATGGCACAGCCACCTTCCTGCACGTCGCTGATGCGCAGCTGCATGGCGTGTGGCGTGTTGGGGTGGAGCGGCACAGCCGGAGCCAGCACCTCGTGGGCAACCTGGCATCCTTGGCCTTCCACTTTCCAGCCCTGCATCTTCTTTTGCTCGACGTTCCAGGGAATGGACCACTTGCGGTTGGTCTTATGTTCATAGTTGGGGCTATCGACCGCCACGGCGCGATTCCCGTCGAGGGTCATCGACGAGGGCAGCACGTGCTCCTCGAATCCGCGGTTCTGTACGAGTTCGGCATAGAGTCCGCCGTCACCCGCATGGCTGATTTCTTCGAAGAAGATGCCGAAGAGGTTGGGCGAGACGAAGGCTCCACGCTGGTTGAGGTCGATACGGATGGGCTCGGTCTGTGCCGACAAGCCCAGTGTGCACATCAGCAGCGCTGACGAAAGCAGTGTTCGTTTCATGTTTTCTTATAATTTAGATTTTAGTTTTTTAGATGCCACGCAGAGGGACAGAGGCGCAGTGACCTCACTCCCCTGGGGAGGGCTGGGCGGAGGATTCCGCTAAGAATTAAGTATTATCTTTACCAAATCGACCGACTCAGCTGCATGAGGTCGCGGTCGTGGTGCTGACGGGGTTCGCACTTGTTGTCCAGAATCATCGATGGGGCCATAGACGGTCGTCACACGAGTGTGTTCGCCAGCCGTAATCGGCTGTGCCTGTGCGGCCGTGGTCATGCCGACGCACAGCAGCAAGGAAAAGAACGCGCGTAGGTTCATAGTGCTTGTGTGTTTAGTTAGATAAAATGAATATTTAGGTGATGCATCCGCAAAGATACGAAAATCACATATTCTATCCTCTCTTTCACGTATTACAATCGCGTTACACCTGCCGTCACCCGACGCTCTCACGCCCCCTGACAGACCCTTTGCAACACGATATTCAGCCTCCCGAAACTTCGCGAAGCGCCCTGCAAACTGGCGGCAGGCGCACAGCAAAGTCAGACAAGAGGCTCTATTATTAGATAGACAGGAGTGCGGAAAAAAGTTTAACCTTCGCTGAAAACAATACTCAACTTTCGGCAGTTGTGTTTTATACCATGAATGGCATGAATGTTAACCATGAAGTTTATAATTTTATACCATGAACTTGAAAATTTTATACCATGAATTATTTCTAATGAGTTCTAATTTTGCCTGCGGGTTGTCTGAGTTTTCAAAATATTTTGCCTTAGGCAACCATGAATTAGGGATGCTCCGCATCTATTCCCCTTCCGCAGGCAATAAAGCCGTAAGGCTTCCCAATTCATGGTTGCAATAAAAGGAATAATAGAAATGATTGGTGTCCAGTAAAAATCAGTCCCGAAGGGACGACAGACCACAGGCAGGGGTGAAGCGAAGCGCAACCCCTGCTAACGTACATGATAGAAGTGAAGCCCCGAAGGGGCGACAGGCAAAATGAATAGCTTGATATTGAATGTTCTTGTCTTTTATCTGTCGCCCCTTCGGGGCTACATTCCCTCCTTAACACCAGGCAGGGGTTGCGCTTCGCTTCACCCCTGCCTGTGTTCCGTCGTCCCTTCGGGACTTTCCAAGTCCCCTGATACTCAAATACTATCCAATGCCAATGGCGATGGAAAATACAGCAATCTCTTGCTTTTTTTTTACCAGACAGCAATCAATAAGAAAAAAAATTAGAACTCATTAGAACTCATTCATGGTTTACATTCATGACATTCATGGTATAAAAATATCACATCCACGGTTAACATTCATGTCATCCACGGTATGTATTCAGGTCATCCACGGTATAAACTCAAAATATCATTGATATTTCTACAAATACCATTGATATTCTTACAAATTCCATTGAGATTTTCAAAAATATCAATGATATTTTGACTTTGGTCGGTGGATTTCGGGCGATTGATGTCAGGATTACAGCAGATTGACGTGCCTGTCAAGCAAAAAAACTTCGCGCTTTTGTTTCCATTTCACCTCACTTTTACGTAAATTTGCAGGGAAGCTAAGGTTTTCCATCACCTCACACAAACAGCAGATGAAGAGAACAATCCCGACGGCGCGACTGACGCTGTGCAGCATGGCAGCAGAAAAACACGGAGGATTGAACTTAACTTTTTCCGACTTTGCACGTAAACAAAGTGTATGACACGCACAGAGTTTGAACGGTCTGTCCGCCAGTTGCGGCCCGAGATGCTGAAGGTGGCTCGGAGCTTTTTCGCGTCGCCCGACGATGCCGAGGACGCTGTGCAGGACGCTCTGGTCAGGCTGTGGCAATATGCCGAGCGGATTGACACCCGTCAGAACGTCGCCGGACTGGCTGTGCGTGTGACGAAAAACTGCTGTGTGAACCTGTGGCGAAGCAGGCAGAAGACCGACAACCAGCCGAGCGACGGAATTGACGCATCGCCACACGAGCTGCTGGAGGCCGACGAACTGCGGAACGCACTGTTCAAGGCGGTCGATCAGCTGACTCCTCGCGAGCGCGAGCTCTTCACCCTGCGCCAGTGGGAGGGACTGTCGAACGACTACATCGCTCAGCGCACCGGCATCGCGAAAAATTCGGTGAAGGTGATGGTGTCGGGCGCACGGCACAAGCTGATGCAACTGCTACGCAGCTTTTTGGAATCCTAAACAAAGATGACGACCATGACGAGCGAAAACAAGATTCAGCAACTCATCGACCGCTACATGGCTGGTGAGACTTCGCCGACCGACGAACGGGAGTTGGCACAACTGCTCGAAGCCCAGCACGACCTGCCCACCGACTGGGCAGCGGTGCGTGCGATGCTGGGCGAACTGACACTAAGCGAACTGTGCTTCGACCGTATCGTGGAAAGACGCCGTCGGCGGCTGTGGCTGAGGCGCACGGCATGGGCAGCCGCTGCCTGTGCAGCCATCGTGCTGGCATTGCTGTTCTGGCCCTCGGACATCGTGCCGACAAAGCCTCGGCAAGTCTTCTTGCCCCAAGAAACGGTTCTGACAAAGGCCTGTCTACCCACAACCACCGACGCTCAGCCGACCACCGTTACTCCCGTGCCCTCACGACCGATGGCACAGACGCCTGTCCGCCAGGACCGACAGCCTCAGCCCCAACCGACGGTAAAGGAAGAGCCCTTGCTGGCAGAGGCCGACGTGATGGACGAAGCCATCTATCTTGACCCCCTGCCCGAAGCGCAAATACCTTCTGCCGGAGAGTTGGCGATGAGCATACGCGAACGCGGAGAACGCCTTCAACAAAGAATTAGCAGCCAACGCGCCGAGAATGAATTTAATTTCTAACCCTTAACACCTTTCGACCAATGAAAACCAAGATTTGGACCACACTGATTGCCTGCACACTCATACCTGTGCTTGCCTCTGCCCAACCCGATGCACGACTGGACAGCCTCGATCGGATGTGCGAAGCTTCGGGCCTGAAGATTCTTCGTGGACAAAGCCACAGAGGGGGGCCATACATCTCCCATTCCGTAATAGTTTCTCAGACATGGAGGTGCGACACCATGCCCAATGCACAGCTTGAGCGTGTGGAGGACACCGTTGTGTTTGTCCCCGAAAGGGACTGGAATGGAAATCCTGCTCGGCAATGCGACATGAGAGAGGTGGTACGACGTTCGCGACAGACCTTCGACAAACTAATGGAAACGGCGCAAGAAAGTTATCATTTTGAAAAACACAGCGACCAAACCGACACCCTGCTATACAGCATTGCGCTGTCGGGCTTTGGGGGGGACACGCTACGCAGTCATCCGTATGGCCAACGACAGATACGCTATGAAAACGCTCAAGAGTCTGTTACTTTTACACTCTACACCACTCACGACAGCTTTGGAGAATTCAAGTGGCTGATATATAGACACGATTATATCATTCCATCGATCGAAAAGACCGAACCGTTCTTTAGGACAAAACTGGATGTCAAAGAATTTGATGCGTTGTTAAAAAAAGCCCTGAAGCATCACCACGTGAAGCTACGTCCCGTTCACTGGAAACACGATCCGAGCTTTTCACCCGATGATTTCAAAGACTATATCAGCCTAAGTATATCTCCACACAACGAAGGCTACGGAGAAACGACGGGTACAGCCTACTGCATCCCCGCCTCGGAGAAAGCGTTGGCTTACGAACTGCTCAACAAAGTTCTCTGCCTCACGAAGACGTATGTCGATGCACACCCGACAAATGACTATTGCACTCAGACGCAAGGATTCGAAGGCGGGATGAATGCGATTTTGTCCTGTCAGCTACGCTTTTATGAAGGGAATATGGACAAGCACTCCCTATATTATAATTTATACGCCTACGAGGACAAGGCTGGCTACTACTTCCTCAGCATCGTCACCGACGGCGACGTGTTGATTCCGCGTCGCTGGCCGCGGCTGAAGTCGTGGGTGAACGGAGTGAGAAAGGAGTGGTGACAAAAAAAGCCTCCCCGCAGACTTCCAATGAGGAAACTGGGGGAGGCTTTGATGTGCAATGCCGACTGCTTAGGCTTCGCCGGGGTTCATGTTGAAGGGCGCGATGGTAGCTCCGGGACGGGGCTGCTGACGCTGTTGCAGCTGGATTTCGCCAAACTGCTGTTCATACTTCTGCAGGTTGTCCTGCAGGGCGAAGAGGAGTCGCTTGGCGTGTTCGGGAGCCATGACGACACGGCTGCGCACTTCGGCTTTCTGCATGCCGGGCATCATGCCGACGAAGTCGAGAATGAACTCGCTGGAAGAGTGGGTGAGGATAGCGAGGTTGCTATACACGCCTTGTGCCACCTCGGGCTTCAGCTCAATCTGAAGCTGCTTGTTTTGCTGTTCGTTTGCCATAGGAATGTCTTTATTATATGTATTAAGTGGTGCAAAGTTATGGATATTTTTTGGATTATTCGTAACTTTGCACCGCTTTTTTGGTAGAAAGAGATGACTGACAGCACGACGACAACACTTTCGAGGACGGACGTGCTGCTGGAGCGTGTGCGTTCCGGCGGCACGGATTGGTCGTTGCGCGAACAGGTGGAGTTGGCTGTACGGCTGGCTGTACCTGCCATCCTTGCACAGATTTCCAGCATCGTGATGGAGTATATCGACGCGTCGATGGTGGGTCATCTCGGAGCTGCCAGCTCGGCGAGCATCGGTCTGGTGGCCACGACGACGTGGCTGTTCTGGGGACTGGGCAGCGCTGCATCGACCGGTTTTTCGGTGCAGGTGGCACATAAGATTGGCGGCAACGACCCTGTGGGTGCGCGGGCTGTGCTCCGGCAGTCGCTGGTCGCCTGCCTCATCTTCAGCCTTGTGCTCATGTCGGTGGGCATCGCCATCAGCGACCGACTGCCCTACTGGCTGGGCGGCAGCGAGGACATCGCACACGAGGCCACCATGTACTTCCTCATCTGTGCGCTCTCCATGCCGGTGTTCCAGTTCCATTTCCTGACAAGCAGCATGCTGCGCTGCAGCGGCAACGTGAAGGTGCCCAGCCTGCTCAACATCCTCATGTGTGTGCTCGACGTGGTGTTCAACTTCTTCCTCATCTTCCCCACACGCGAGGTCACGCTGGGCGATCGCGTCGTCACCATCCCCGGTTTCGGACTCGGAGTGGCTGGTGCTGCCCTGGGCACGATGCTGGCTGGTTTCATCATCAGCCTGCTGCTGTTCTATTTTCTCTGCTTCCGTTCGGCCCACCTGCGCATCTTCGGCCGCAACATCTGGCGGCAGACCACCTGGCGACATTTCGTGCCGACGAACATGGTGCTGCGCAAAGCCATCAAAATCAGTATGCCCATCGGGTGTGAACGAACCATCATGACGGGGGCACAAATCACCTCGACGATGATTGTCGCACCGCTCGGCATGATGGCCATTGCCGCCAACTCGTTCGGCATCAACGCCGAGAGTCTGTGCTACATGCCTGGCTACGGAATTGCCGACGGCGCCACGACCCTCGTCGGACAGAGCATTGGTGCCAAGCGTCAGGACCTGGCGCGACGCTTTGCCCACATCACGGTCGTGATGGGCATCTGCGTCATGGCGGTGATGGGGGTGGTGATGTATCTGGCTGCACCCGCGATGATGGGTGTGCTGACCCCCGTTCCCGAAATCATCGAACTGGGCACCGAAGCCCTGCGCATCGAGGCCTTTGCCGAACCGATGTTCGCTGCCGCCATCGTCTGCTACGGCGTGTTCGTCGGAGCCGGCGACACGCTCGTGCCGAGCACGATGAACCTCTTCGCCATCTGGGCCGTGCGCATCACGCTGGCCATCGCCCTTGCTCCGGTGATGGGACTCAACGGCGTGTGGCTCGCCATGTGCATCGAGCTGAACCTGCGCGGCATCCTCTTCCTCCTGCGTCTGCGAAGCCGACGCTGGATTCCTAAAGATCTCCGAAAATTATCTTCAACATGAATATTATCCAAAACCAACACTTCGAAGGCGAACGTCCGCTCTTCGAAAGCCACGACCTGCGCCTGGAGCAGGTGACCATCGGCGAGGGCGAAAGTGCCATCAAGGAATGTAGCAACATCGAAGCAGAGAACTGCTATTTCGAGGGGAAATACCCCTTCTGGCACGTCCACGGTTTCCGCATCGAGAATTGCCACTTCGCTGTCGGCGCACGTTCAGCCCTGTGGTACAGCGACCACCTCGTGATGAGGAACACACGCATCGACGGCCCGAAAATGTTCCGCGAAATGGAGAACATCGAACTGGAGAACGTCACCATCAACGATGCCGACGAAATCTTCTGGCGCTGCCGCGACATCCGTGCCAAGAACCTCGAACTGCACGACGGAACCTACCCTTTCATGTTCTGCGAAAGGGTTTTTATCGACGGTCTGAAGAGCGATTCGAAGTACGTGTTCCAGTATTGCAAAAACGTCGAACTGCACAACGCCCACATCGTGACCAAGGACTCGTTCTGGGAATGTGAGAATATTACCATCTGCGACTCGCACCTCGACGGCGAATACCTGGCATGGCACTCGAAGAACGTGCGCCTCGTGCGCTGCCACCTGGCGGGCGAACAGCTGCTGTGCTATGCCGACCGGCTGATTTTGGAGGACTGCACCTTCGACGCTCAGTGCGACCGTGTGTTTGAGTACAGCAACGTCCAGGCCAACATTCGCGGCCATATCGAGAACATCAAGAACCCGACCAGTGGCCACATCATCGCCGACAGCATCGGCTCCGTCACCATCGACGAAAACATCAAACAGCCAGCCGACTGCGTGATTGAGACCCGCCAAGCACTTTCTAACTAAATATACCTATGGATTGTATTTTTGATGAATTTGTCCCGCGCCGCGGCAGCGACTGCTACAAGTGGGACTTGGCCGACGGCGACGACGTGCTGCCGCTGTGGGTAGCCGACATGGATTTCAAGGCTGCACCGTGCATTCAGCGCGCCCTGCAGAAACGTGTGGAACACGGCGTGTTCGGCTACGAACGTGTGCCAGAGGACTATTACAAAGCCGTACAGCAATGGTTTCAGAAGCGTCATGGATGGAAGATCGAGCGCGAGTGGATGATCTACACCACGGGGGTCGTCCCTGCACTGTCGGCCATTGTGCGTGCCGTGGTCATGACAGGCGACAAGGTGCTGCTCACCACCCCCGTCTATAACTGCTTCTTCTCCTGCGTTCGCAACAACGGCGCCGAAGTGCTCGACAGCCCGCTCCGCGTAGGCGACAACGGTATGTACCACATCGACTGGGCCGACTTCGAGGAGAAATGTGCCGACGAGAAGTGCGTGGCTTACATCCTGTGCAACCCTCACAACCCGGGTGGCCGCGTATGGACCAAGGACGAACTGCAGAGGATTGGAGAGATTTGCCGCCGTCACCATGTGCTGGTGGTCAGCGACGAGATCCACAACGAGCTGGTCATGCCAGGTTACACGTACACTCCTTTCGCCAGCGTTTCGAAGGAGAACGAAGAGCACTGCGTGGTGTGCACGTCGGCATCGAAGTCGTTCAACATCGCCGGTCTGCAGATGGCCAACATCACCTGCCCCGACCCTGCCCTGCGCCGCCGCATCGACCGCGCCATCAATATCCACGAAACCTGCGACGTGAACCCCTTTGCGCCCGTCGCCACCATCGCTGCCTACAGCGACGAGGGAGCCGAGTGGCTGCGTGAACTGAACTTATATATAAAAGGTAACTACGACTGCCTGGCGCAGGCCTTGAGTACGCTCAACGCCCAACACCCCACCCTCGACCTTCGCCTCATGCCCCTCGAAGGCACCTACCTGGCTTGGGTCGATTGCAAAGCGCTCTGCGCCCATCTCGGCACCACCTGCAAGGGACTGGAAGAGCGCCTCGTGCGCGAGGCCCGCGTGTGGTTCAACGAAGGTTCGATGTACGGCCAGAGCGGCGAAGGCTACCTTCGCATCAACCTCGCCTGCCAGCGTAGCACGCTGCAAGAGGCCCTGCGACGCTTCGCAGATTTTGTGAAATAGCAGATATCGTTCGGTCATACGAGCAGAATGGTGCTTCATCGATTCTGCCATGACGAGAAAAGGTCGGATGTTGACCTGACAGTTCAAAATCCCCCTCTGGCGACAGGCCAGAGGGGGATTTCCGTTGGTTTGGGGTTGGAGGGAAGGAAAGCCGTCATGAGCTTTCCGACCTTTTTCATTTCTTCAGCACCTTACGGCCACCGACGATGTAGATGCCGCGAGGCAGGCCCTCAAGCGTGTCGGCGATGCGACGGCCCTGCAGGTCATAGACAGCCGTGTCGGTGGGGATGACTTCCGTCGGTTCGCCGGCCAGCAGTGTGTCGATGTCGGTCGGGATGTCGGGCGTGCCGCCGCCGTAGAAGTACAGGCGGAAATTGTCGAAACATACCCAGTAGGCCGAGTTGGCCACACGGGCTCGCAGACCGATGCGCAGCGATCCGCCATCGGGCACGCAGGTGTAGCTCACTTCGTTGTCGTAAAGATTCTTGGCAAAGTGGGCTGCAGCCGAGGACATGCCGTCGGGGATGTAGAGATTGTCCTTGCCCTGCTGCACGTCGCCGTCGTGGAGCTTCGTCGTGCTGCCACCCTGTGCGATGTGACAGATGTTGACAGCTTGGTCGGCGATGTAGAGCTGTGCCGACACGTTGTTGCGGCCGTTGTCGTAGTCCGACATGGCTGCCGCATACGATCCTGGGCGCTGGAAGGCCTGGGCCATCAGCTTATAATTGCCGCTGGGCATGAAGTCCAGAATCTGGTAGAAGTCGAATGTACGCTCGAAGTATTCGTTGCAGGAGTAGTTGAACGTCGGATTGTCCGACCATCCACCTGTACCGTCGATGGCGGCATTGTCAATCATGAAGGTGAGGTCGAAGGGGCGCTCAGGATTGGTCGGTGTGACACTCGAGAGGAAATGGCTGGCAGCCAGGCGCGCGTCGCTGATGAGCGGACGGACGTCGGCGGCTGTGACGGCAGCTTTCGATTGCGCCTCGATGTCCTGCAATGTGCTTTCGAGGGTCTGGTCGGCACCGGTCACGTTCTCGGTGTGACCGACGCGCTTCAGTTTGCGAATCTGAGCGATGAACTCGCGAAGGTCGGTCTGGAAGGCCTGCTTGACGCCCTTCTCGAACGATTCGATTTCGTCGGCACGCAGCAGAATCCAGCGCTGGTCCTCGGCCGAATCGTAGAGATTGACCGTGCGCGAGGACACCGTGCCGTTGGCATTGGCGGCAAAGGCATGGGGCGAATTGGAATTCTCGGGATGGATGAACCAGAATCCGCGCACCTTCTGGCTGCCGACAACCACGTCGTTGCGTCCGCGTATCACGTGGAAGTTCTCGTTGTTGGTGACGGTCGTGCAGCTGCGACCACGGAATCCGTTCACACCGTCGGAGGTATAGGAGATATAGTGGCCGGTCGAGGCATTGCGCACCTGATAGTACTGGTTGCTGCCTGTGAAGCTGACATACCACGCAGCGTTTTCGGTCGAGGCGAGGTCGCCCTGGTCGATAGCTTTCCATGCGAGACGTCCGTCGGCCTCTTCCACGAGGTAGGAGTCGTAGAGACCGTTGTCCGTCTTCTCGTTCTTGATGTAATACTTCTGACCATCCTCCTGCACGAGCACGTAGGCTGGCAGACAGAAGCCGCCGCCGTAGTAGTTGACAGGCACCAGTCCGTCCTCCATCATGCCCTGCACGATGGTCGAGCTGGCGATATACACGGCCTGAATGTCGTTCCAGGTCTTCGGACCAGCCCAGGCTCCGGCGTCGAGGTGGGCACCATTGAAGGCATATTTGTTCTCCCAGACGGCCGTTCCGCCGCCACCTTCTTCATAGACACCGCTGAACGGGCGGAAGCCCCAGTGGCCGTTGTCATAGGCTCCGGTGACGACAAGGTCGTCGCGATTTTCCCAGAAACGCAGGGCAGCGTTGGCACGTTCTCCGGCCCAGTCGCCGTTCATGCTCGTGCGGAGCCACGACGTCTCCCAGCCGCCCCAGATGCCCAGCGTGCCGCAACCGACGCCGTGCTGCATTTCGTGCAGACACGTACCTGAGCGCTGGCCCATATTAGTGCCCATGCGCATGTTGCCGCCGTAGCCGCAGTCGGCAGTCGGTGTACCAGGACTGTAGTTACAGGTGACGTGGAAACCGCGGATGCTGGTGTAGTTGGTCCACCAGTTGCAGGCGTCGGTCAGTGCTGTGGTGATACGTTCGTTCTGCTCGACAGGTGCACCGTTGGCGATGTAAGTATAGGTAACGTCTCCCTGCGGCAGGGTTGACATCTTGATCACGTCGCCATAGCCCACGGCGTAGTTCTTCGTCATGGCGTAGGCACGGATGTAATAGACCGTGGCTGGCTTCATCGGCATGCGGTAAATGCGGCCGTTGTAGTCGAGATAGTCCGTACTGCATTGGTCGAGCACGGTCGGTTCGGGGTTAGTCTCGCTGTAGCAGAAGCCCTGTTCGAGGATGTTCGACGTGTTGCCACTGACCGTCATACGGCCGAAGGCTTCGATACAGCCGCGGGCATAACGGGGGTCGGTCTTGACCACAGGGGCTGTGCCACTGCCGTTGGTCACCATGTAGAGGCGGTATGCACGTTCCAGATTCTCGACCTCGGCAGCCATCTGCGGCTGTGTGCTGTTGAGGTTGTCGTTGACAGCCTTGGCCTGGTTGATGGCGTTGAGGAACTTGTCTGCCCCTTCGAGCGAACCTGCTCCGTAGCGGGTCTCTGCCTGGTCGATGGCTGCCTGGAGGCTGGCAAAGGCTGCGGCCGACTGTTCGGCATCCTGCTTGAGGGTGCGCAGCGGGGTGGAGACAGCTGTATAGCCGTCGGCGTTCGTCTTCTTCAGCTCTGCCTTCGCCTTGTCGATGGTGTTTTCGAGCTGTGTGCGTATGGATGCTTCCATCTTTAACGGAAGGACAGATTCGGCCCATTCGACGTAGCGGCGCAGTTCGGCTTGGAAGTCGGCGAAGCTGCCGCCCGCATAGAGCAGTTCGAAGTCATCGACAGCCAGCCAGTTGCCCGTTGCTCCGATGGCAGTAAAGCCAATCGTAGCGTCCTGTTCGATGTTGGTGAAGACGAGTTCGTACGTGCCGTCTTTGTTGACAGGCGTCTGTCCGAGATTGCCGACAATCCAGGCATTCTGCTGCGTAGCGTCACTTCCTTCCTGGATGTTGTGTGCAGCAGCACGCAGTATATAGACGCCAAGTCCGAGGTTCTTGACGGTCTGGAGCAGCGAAGCGTCGCCCACGGCGTTGCCCACTTCGACCCATTTTTCTACGTAAACCGTACCTGCCTTCAGTCCGAAAGCCTGATTGCCTTGCGTTTTCATGCCGACGTTCACCCAGCCTTCGAAACCTTTCTCAAAGCTACGGTTGGTCAACAGGTCGCTACGGTCCAGCGGATGGTCGATAGAAACCGATTCCAGGTGGTAAGTCTCGATAGCCGCCAGCAGTGCGGTGTTGGCTGCGGTGAGTTGATTGGCTGTCGAGGCAGTGTTGTTGAGCACAGCTTCTGCCTCGGCGATGGCAGTCTGGAGATTGGCAGCCCCAGCCCCGCCTTCGCTGACCCAGCGGCGTGCCTCGGCGATGGTGGCACTGAGGTCGTCGCGGATGGGCTGCAAACCGGTACCTTTATATATAATACGTACGCGTTGCCAGTTGAGCCACTGCGTGGCAGTGGTCATGCGCAGGCTGATGGTCAGCCGTGTGTCGGCATCGACGATGACGTTGCGTGCCACGGCTTCGGCGTCGGGGTGGCAGATCGCCTGCGCAGCCGACTGCATGTTGTCGGGGCGCAGCCAGTCCTCACCCGCAGCCCAACCGTTGCCGTTGGCCGTATTTCCGACCAGGAAGTTGAGCTTTGTCATCAGGGGAACCTCGGCGGTGACGGTGTTGGTGGACGCTGCCGTCAGCACGGGAGCCGCTCCTGTGCCGTCTTCGCGGTAGAGGCTGCGGAAGCAGACGTCATAGAGTCCGGCGGGAATGCTCTGCGACTGAGTCAGGGTCAGGGTGCCATGGAACTTTTCAAATTCGCCCCAGTCGAAAGTCTGAGTCGCAGACACCCAGCGGGTGTTCACCCCTGCGCCAGCCATGTCGGCGTTGGTGAAGAGGAACGACACGTCGAGCGGACCGGCGATGTCGGCAGCAGCAGCCACAAAGAGGTCCTTGGCGGCACTTTGCAGTTGCGCCACCGTGGCCGACGTGTTGTCATACACCGTCTTTGCAGCGTTGATGGCCTCGGCATAGTCGGTCTGTTTTCCGCTGGCGGCAACGGCTTCATAGACATCAAAGAGCTGTTTCTGAGCCTTGTATCGGGCGTACGCGCCGCCCGTGATGCTGGTTTCCTTGACGAAGGCCCAGGTTGTCACGCCAGCCCCCTGCGTCAGTGTCAGGTGGCCACCCGTCGTCCAGGCCAGGTCGAGCAGCTTTGCCTGAGCCGTGTTCTTCAGCGTATAGACGTGGCTTCCGCTCTTTGTTTCGGTGTAGGCAAAAGAATAGTTGCTGGTCTGGTCCGCATAGACGTCGTAGGCAGTCTGGCTGGGGCACGAGATATACTTGTCGGCAAAGGTCTGAAGTCTGATGCTCACGTTGCTGCCACTGACGAAGGCGTACGCGCGATGCGCCGTCGAGGCCTTCGTGTCGGAGCTGTTGAGGCGGGTGGCACACGCATTCGTGTTCCAGTCCATGCCGTTCGTCACGAACGCGTCAGCTTCGACATTATACAAATAGACGGTTGTCGAAGAACTGAGTCCCGACAAGTTCTCACCAGGCACCTCGGGTGCCTTCCATTCCTGAGCGACAGCTGTCAGCGACAGCGCAAAGCCCACGATCATGGAGAAGAAGCTTTTCTTTTTCATTAATGGAGTTAGTTAGATTGTGATAGGTGTCTTGTTGAGGTGTCGCCTGCCAGGTATCCATTCAGAAGGAGCGCAGCAAGGCGACGAAAACTGCCATGTTTTTCACGGTGCAAAGTTACGACATCTTATGCAAACGGAGATACAATAATAATTCAGAAAGCAATAAAAATACGTCATCTTTGCACTAAAAATCGACAAAACACGAAATACAAAGTACAAAGGACGAGGTACAAAGGACAACGAAGGAAAGTGCTTAGAACATAATACAACGAAGAAAAACATAGAAAACCCTCTCAGTCATGACAGCTGAGGGGACTTTCTGAATTGATTCGTTGTACTTTGTACTTTGTCTTTGTACTTGCTACGGGAGCTTGAAGTTGACAGGCAGGGTGTAGCGGGTGTTGACAGGCTGTCCGTTCTTCGTGCCTGGGTTCCAGCCACGCAGCTGCTTAACTGCGCGCACAGCCTCGGCATCGAGTCCCGGGCTCACGCTCTTCATCACCTTCACGTCGCCCACTTTTCCGTTGGTCTGTACGACAAACGAGACAATGACTCTACCCTGCACTCCCTTCTTCATTTCCTTCTTCGGATACTCGAGTTCGCGGCTCAGTACACGGCCGATGGCCTCTACGCCGCCAGGGAAGGTAGGCATGACGTCGGGCTGATCGACCACATCGGCACCTGAGCCTCCAATGTGTTCATCGAGTTCTGCAACAACGACGGAGTCCGTTGCTCCGTCCGTCGCTACCTGTGCCTGCGTCGTGGCGGCAGCCAGCATCAGCCCGCAGGCCAGCAAACAGTGTTTTGTATTCATAAGTATTAAGTTTTTTGGTTTTTTAAGTTTCATTCTACGCTTCACGTTTCCACGCTTCACACTTTGATTTTGTCAAATCCTTCGCCAAACACACCGGCGGCTGCGGTCTGTGTGATGAAGGCGGTGGGGTCGATGCTCTGCACCATGCGGAAGATTTCGACCGACTGGCTGCGTCGTGCCACCACCATGATGATTTCGACATCGTCGCCACTGTAGCCGCCGTTTCCGTGGATGAGGGTGACGCCGCGGTGCAAGTCGTGGAGCAGGGCCTGGCGAATGCGTTCGTGCCGTCGGCTGATGATGAAGAACTGGACGGACTGATGCGCCAGGTTGAGCACGTAGTCAACCAGATACGACAGCACAAACATCGTCGTGAAACCGAACACTACGCGTTTCCAGTCGTGGAAGATAAAGTAGAGCGAAGAGATGATGATCAGGTCGCAGAGCAGAATCATGCGGCCCATCGATACGTTCTTATACTTCGTGACGATGGCGGCAATGATGTCGGTGCCGCCCGTCGAACCTTGGTGTTGGAAGATGAGTCCCAGTCCGACGCCGCAAAGTCCGGCGCCGATGATGCACGCCATGAAGTCTTGCCCTTCGCCCAGTATCTGCGGCAGTTGTCCGCTGTCGTCGCGGAACAGGGCCTGCAGCACCGTCAGCAGGAGGGAGAGGACGGTGAAGCCGTAGATGGTCTTGATGCAGAACTTCAGCCCCAGCGTCTTGATGGCGGCGAGGATGAGCAGGGCATTGACGGTGAAGTAGGTGTACTGCATCTCCACACCGGTCAGATAATAGACGATGGCTGAGATACCGGTGAGTCCGCCCGAAGCGATTTCGTAGGGCAGCAGGAAGGCAGTCCATCCGAGGGCGTAGAGACCCAGGCCGAAGGTGATGACGACGTAGTCCTCCACTTCGTTCCACAGCTTGCTGCGGCTCGTGCTGCCCAAGGGGGTCGATACCTTGTGCCAGTTGCGCGGTTTGAGTTTATTGACCATGGAATTTGTCTAAGCCTGATTTGAGGAAAGCCTTGTAGGCATCAATGTCTTCGTCGTAGGCACGCGAGGCCGTGAGGGGATGTCCGTCGGCATCGAGCAGCACGTAGAAGGGCTGTGCGTTGGCGCCGAACTTGTGGCTTTGGAGCCAGCTCCACTTGTCGCCCACGGTGCGCAGCTTGCGCTCCTGTCCGCCGTCATCGACGACGTAGGGCTCGGGCAGCGGTGTCTTCTCATCGACATAGAGCTGAATGAGCACATAGTCTTCGGTCATCGTGCGTGCCACCTCGGGGTCGGTCCAGACGGCAGCCTCCATCTTGCGGCAGTTGACGCAGCCGTAGCCGGTGAAGTCGATCATCACGGGCTTGTGGTTGTTGCGGGCGTATGCCATACCGGCTTCGTAGTCGGTGAACATGGGGCGCACCTCAGCCTCGGGCTGCAGGTTGAAGTCCTGCGTCTTCATCGGCGGGGCAAAGGCACTGACCGCCTTGAGCGGAGCGCCCCACAGACCGGGCAGCATATAGACGGCGAAGGCCAGCGAAATGAGTCCAAGGAAGAAACGCGTGACGCCCACACGGCCGCCGTCTTCCTCGGGGTCGTCGTGCGGGAAATGGATGAAGCGCAGCAGGTAGAGGCCCAGCAGGCCGAAGATGACAATCCAGAGGGCGAGGAAAGTCTCGCGGTCGAGGATGTGCCAGCTGTAGGCCAGGTCGGCCACAGAGAGGAACTTCAGCGCGAAGGCCAGTTCGATGAAGCCCAGCACCACCTTCACCGTGTTCATCCAGCCGCCCGAGCGCGGCATCTGCTTCAGCCACGAGGGGAACATGGCAAACAGGGTGAAGGGCAGGGCAAGGGCGATGGCAAAGCCGAGCATACCGATGGTCGGTGCGACGTAGCTGCCGGTGGTGCTCACTTCGACGAGCAGGAAGCCGATGATGGGGCCGGTGCACGAAAAGGAGACGAGCGTGAGGGTGAATGCCATGAGGAAGATGCCGAGCAGTCCGCCGGTCTTCTCCGCTTTCGAATCGACAGCATTGCTCCACTTCGCCGGCAGCTGCAGCTCGAACGCGCCGAAGAACGACGCCGCAAACACGACGAGCAGGAGGAAGAAGAAGATGTTGAACACGGCGTTCGTGGCCAGGGAGTTGAGCGCACTGGCACCGAAAATGGCGGTGACGAGCAGGCCGAGCGCCACGTAGATGACGACGATGCTCAGTCCGTAGATCCAGGCGTCGCGGATGCCCTTCTTCTTGTCGCCGCTACGCTTGAGGAAGAAGCTCACCGTCATCGGGATGATGGGCCACACGCAGGGCGTCACCAGGGCGACGAGACCGCCGACCAAGCCCAGCAAAAATATTTTCCACAGCGACACATCGCCGCTGCCGCCAGGCATCGATCCGGCATCCGTTCCCGCTTCGAGGGCACGCAACTCCTCGACGACGGGTTGCCAGAGCTGCGACGATGCCGAAGCATCTGCACCGTCAACATTCCCCGTCGCCTCCGAGGGAGGGGTGTTGGCGGCACTGTCGGCATCGGTGGCGAGCTCATCTTTCGCATTCGCCTCGTCCGCCTTCACATCCGCCGGTTTCTCCTCTGCCTTGGTAGCGGCTGGGGCAGCCGTACCCTTCTGGCTGACCTCGACATTGGTCGGAGGCAGGCACATCTGGTCGTTGCACGCACCATACTGCAAGTAGCCCTCCACCGCGTAGGGACCTCCGTCGAGCTTGAGTCGCTGCACGAAGCGGCCTTTCTTCTCGAAGTAGTACACCTCGGCCTCGAACATATCCTCGTAGTGCTTGATGACGTTGCCCACGGGCTGGAGCGTACCGTCCAGGCGGCAGCCCGTCAGTTTCTCGGCGGTGAACGTCGCCGGTGTGGGTCCGTCGGGCACGACCTGCGTCGAATACATGTGCCATCCAGCATCAATCACCGCATCGAACACCAGTTCGGCCTGCGTGTCCGACACTTGTTTCAGCTGTTGGGTGACCTTCACGACCTGCGGCTGTGCCGTTGCCGTCGTCACACACAGCAGAAGGCAGAGCACGACGCCTGCCCACCACATCTTTGGGTGTTTCATCTTTTTGATTTTGAAAATTTTCTGCAAAGGTAAGAATTTCAGTCTGCTTACGAAAATTTCGCACACGAAAAATACAGAAACTCCCCACCGACGACCCTGCCTCCGCGATGGAAAATCGGAGGATGGGCGGTGAAAAAGCGACGGGTGTGCCCTCGCAAGTCGGCTGCACTGCCCTCGCAAGTCGGCAGCACTGCCCTCGCAAGTCGGCGGGTGCGCCAAGAAAAGTCAAAATATCATTGATATTTGTAGAAATACCAGTGATATTTTTACAAATTCCAGTGAGATTTTTGAAAATATCAGTGATATTTTGAGTTTAGAGGGGCGCATCAACGGAATTGATGCGAACAGTGGCGGAGTTTGAAGGGCAGAGGAACTGAGGTTGAAGGGAACAGTGGCGGAGCTTGAAGGGCGGGAGGGTTGATTTTACTGCGTTAATTGGGCAGAAAAATTGTGCGGGCGAAAAAATTTTTGTAACTTCGCTGCCGACTTCCGACCGAGGACACGGACGCCGTGTCCGCAAGAAACAGGGAGCGCGGGGTGCCCCATTCCCCATCGACATCGACGTTTATACCTAACACATAGCACAGCATGAAGAACGAAAAAATCTGCCAACGCGTGGAACAACTGCGCGAGTGGATGCGCCGACAGGGCATCCAGGCTTTCATCACACCCTCCACCGACCCCCACTCGGGGGAGTATGTCCCCAACCACTGGCACAGCCGCGAATGGATCAGCGGGTTCAACGGCAGTGCCGGAACAGCTGTCGTCACGACCTCCCCCGACCCCTCCCAAGGAGGGGAGTTCGCCGCCCTGTGGACCGACAACCGCTATTTCCTCGCCGCTGCAGAACAGCTGGACGGCACGCCCTTCGAACTGCAGAAACTGGGACTCGAAGGCACACCGACCATCGCGGAATGGATTGCCGCAAAGTACAAAGTACAAAGTACAAAGTACAACGAGGGTGCTGAAAGGTTGAAGGTGGGCATCGACCCCACCTGCTACACCGTCAGCGAGGCGGAAGCCTTGAAACAGGAACTTTCCACTTTTCACATTTCACTTTCCACATGCCCCGATCCCTTCGCCGAGATTTGGACCGACCGCCCCGCCATTCCGCAGAACCCCGTCGAGCTGCACGCACTGGAATATGCCGGCGAGAGCGTCGGCTCGAAGCTGTGTCGCATCCGCAGCGAGATGCAGAAGCAGGGTGCCGAGGCTGTCGTCGTCGGCATGCTCGACGAGGTGGCGTGGGCACTCAACCTGCGCGGCACCGACGTCGATTACAATCCCGTCTTCGTCAGCTACCTCGTGGTGGGCTCCGACAGCGCTACCTTATATATAAATAAGGAGAAACTCACCGACCCCGTGTCGGCCTACCTGCACGACGAAGGCATCGGCGTCCGACCCTACGAGCAGATATTCAGCGACCTGAAACAGATGGATGTGCCGGTGCTGATTCAGCCCGACAAGACCAACCTGCAGGTGCGACAGAGCCTGAGCCAGCCCGTGCTGGGCCAGTGCCCCGTCACCGGCATGAAGATCATGAAGAACGAGACCGAACGCCAGGGCTACCGCTCGGCGATGCTCAAGGACGGCATCGCCATGGTGAAGTGGATGAAGTGGGCACTCGAAGCCATTCCAAAGGGAGGCCAGACCGAACTGTCGCTGTCGCGCAAACTCTACGCTTTCCGCGCCGAACAACCGCTCTTCCGCGGCGACAGCTTCGAGACCATCATGGGCTACGGCCCGCACGCCGCCATCGTCCACTACGAACCCTCAGCCGAGACCGACATCGCGGTGGAGCCTCATGGCCTGCTGCTCTGCGACTCCGGAGGACAATACCTCGACGGCACGACCGACATCACCCGCACACTGCCCTGCGGTCCGCTCACCTGGGAGGAACGACGCGACTACACCCTCGTGCTGCGCGGCTGGATCAACCTCGCACGGGTGAAGTTCCCGCGCGGCACCTACGGCAGCCAGCTCGACTGCCTCGCCCGTGCCCCGATGTGGGAATTTGGCATGAACTACCTGCACGGCACAGGCCACGGCGTCGGCCAGTACCTCTGCGTGCACGAAGGTCCCCACCAGTTCCGCATGAACTACATGCCCTGGCCCCTCGTACCCGACATGACCATCACCGACGAACCAGGCATCTACATCGCCGGCAGTCACGGCGTGCGTCACGAAAACACCATGCTGGTGGTCGATGCACAGCTGCGGGAGACGGAGGGCAGCGAGGGCCTCACCTTCGGCCCCTACTATCAGTTCGAGCAACTGACGCTGTGCCCCATCCTCACCGGCCCCATCGTCCGCGAGATGCTCCAGCCCGAGGAGCTGGCGTGGTTCAACAGCTACCAGCAGCAGGTCTATGACCGCCTCGCCCCAGAGCTCGACGACGAACACCGCCAGTGGCTCCGCGAAGCTACCCAGGCCATCTGAGCCACGAACATGGACCGCGCCACCTTCGTCAGCCATCAGCCCTTCGCAGGCGAGAAGAAGCCCTCGATGCTGCGCCGGCGGGTAGGCCACGACTACCAGTCGCGCTGCATCTACCTCCTCACGCTGACCGTCGAAGGCCGCCAGCCCCTGCTCGGCACCCTGCACGGACTGGAGGAAACCGACACGCCGTATGTGGAGCTGACGCCGCTGGGAGAATGTGTGGAAGAGCGTTGGCAGGCCATCGAAGTGATTTACCCCGAGGTTAAAATCCTTGCCACCAAGATTATGCCCGACCACATGCACGGCATTCTGTTCGTACAGGAGCAGAGCAAACGCCATCTGGGCGAGATTGTCAAAGGATTTAAGACGGGCTGCAACATTGCACTGCGAAGGCTGGCTGCTGAGGCTGCGACGAGGTCGCAGCATAGAGGGACAGAAAGTCACTTCCAGACCCCCGAAGCCCTGCCCTTCCCCACGCAACCACCGACCCCCGCAGCGCAGGCTTCAGCCTTCCCTACCCGACAGGCTCTGGCCGCTCGGAGTAACTTCCTGTCCCCCTATGCGGCGACCGCGTCGCCGCCCTCCAAGCCCTCTCCCACCCGCGGCCTCCTCTGGAGCCACGGCTACAACGACCACATCCTCGAGGGGAGGGGCGAGCTGGACCGCTGGTTTGCCTACCTGCAGGACAACCCGCGGCGTCTGGCCATCCGACGTGCACACCCCGACTACTTCCGCGTGCGCTTCGGCGTGAGCGTGGGCGGTCAGGAATTCGCCGCCATCGGCAACCGTTTCCTCCTCGACTATCCCGACAAACGCCAGGTGCAACTGACACGCAGCCTGAGCGAAACGCAAATCGAGGCCGAGGTGCAGAAACACCTGCTGCTGGCACAACGAGGCAGCGTGCTCGTGTCGCCAGCCATCTCCCGCGGCGAACAGGCCGTGATGCGGGCTGTGCTCGACGCCCGCCTGCCCCTCATCTTCCTCACGCCGTGGGGATTCAACGAGTTCTCGAAGCCAGGGCATCAGTACTTCGAAGCCTGTGCCGACGGCCGCTTCCTCATCCTCGCGCCGTGGCCGCACGAAAACCAGCGCATCGCGCTCAGCCGCGAGATGTGCCTCATCCTCAACAACATGACTAACAACATCTGCAATCAAACATCAGAATATGGCTTTAATTAAGACTGTCTGCGGCCTGTCTCCACGCTGGGGCAAGGACTGCTATTTCTCAGAAAACGCGACCATCGTCGGCGATGTCACGATGGGCGACCAGTGCACGGTGTGGTTCAACGCCATCGTGCGCGGCGATGTCAACTACATCCGTATCGGCAACCGTGTGAACATTCAGGACGGCTCGTGCCTGCACACCCTCTATCAGAAGGCCGCCATCGAGATCGGCGACGACGTCACCATCGGACACAACGTGACCTTGCACGGCTGCACGGTGAAGAACTGCGCCCTCATCGGCATGGGAGCGACGGTGCTGGACAATGCTGTGATTGGCGAAGGTGCCATCATCGCCGCCGGTGCACTCGTGCTGAAAGGCACACAGGTGGGCGACGGCGAGCTGTGGGGCGGCGTACCCGCCAAGTTTATCAAGAAGGTGGACCCCGAGCAAGCCCGCGAACTCAACCAGGGCATCGCCAGCCACTACATCATGTATGCCGACTGGTATCGCGACACACCGCAGCCCGAGATGCCGTAAACTCACCCCCCGACACTCGGCAACTGACAGCGAAAGCGCCCGACACATGCAGTGGTCGGGCGCTTTTGCTTTACTCTTTTTTCTTATAATTTGCACTTTTTTCACAAAAACATCTTTCATTTTAGCATTTTTTGTCCAAAGAATGCAGGCTTTTTGAATTTTTTCCGTAACTTTGCAAACCGAATATACACGACAGTGTAAGTATTAATTTTAGGACAACTGACTCTTATTATTTTCTGATGAAACAACGATTAACCAGGAAACTGGCCTTCGCTGCTTTTTTGTTGCTGGCAGGTGTGCAATGGGCTGTGGCCCAGACCCAAGTATCGGGCACGGTGCTGTTTGCCAGCGACGGCGAGCCTGTGATGGGTGCCAGCGTGCGTGTGCCAGGGACAACCACTGGTGCGGCAACTGATATAAATGGCAAATTCTCGTTCACCATTCCCGAAGGCACATCGACCACGATCGAAGTCACCTATCTGGGCACGCAGACCGTGCGTGTGACCGGACGGCAGGGCATGACCATCCGCTTGAAAGACAACGTCGAGGAGGTGGAAGAAGTGGTGGTGACCGGTATGCAGCGCATGGACAAACGACTGTTCACCGGTGCCGCCGTGAAGGTGAGTGCCGAGGATGCCAAGCTGGACGGTGTGCCCGACATCAGCCGAAGCCTCGAAGGACGTGCCGCCGGTGTGAGCGTGCAGAACGTGAGCGGAACGTTCGGTTCTGCCCCGAAGATTCGTGTGCGTGGCGCCACCTCGATCTATGGTTCGTCGAAACCCCTGTGGGTGGTCGATGGCGTGATCATGGAGGACGTCGTGGACGTCAGTGCCGACGACCTGAGCTCGGGCGATGCCAATACGCTCATCTCCTCAGCCATAGCCGGCCTGAACAGCGACGACATCGAGAGTTTCCAGATTCTGAAGGACGGTAGCGCCACCTGCGCACAACGCCTCCGCCCAGCGCTTCTACACGCTCGACGGACGTCGCACGGAACACCCCCAGCGCGGCATCTACATCGTGCGCCAGGGCGATGGGAGTGTCAAGAAAGTTTTCAGATAGGGTTTACAAATTCCCGAACACTGCATCGTAAACCACATCGGCAGCACCTGCATTCTTCGTGATGTAGGTGCTTGCTTTTTCTCCGGCCTCGTGCAGATAGGCTTCGTCGCTGATGAAGCGGTCCATGAGGGAAGCGAAACTCTCGGCATCGGTGTATTCGAACGAGGCTCCGACACGCAGCAGTTCCTGAGCTTCCATAAACTTCTTGTTGTTCGGACCGAACAACACGGGGATGCCATAGACTGCCGCCTCGGGAACATTGTGAATACCGGCGCCGAAACCGCCACCCACGAGTGCGACGGTGGCGTAGCGATAGATGGAAGAGAGTTTGCCGAAACAATCGACGATGAGCACGTCGGCCTCGCCACCGAGCGAAAGCGAAGCCTGATGACGACGTTCGAGGTCGGTATAGCGGACGTAGCTGAAGCCGTTGTCGTTGAGCTGTTTCTCAATCTTCTTCAGATGCGACTCGCCGATGACGTGGGGGGCAATGATGATTTTCCAGTCGCGGTGGTGGGCAAAGTAGGGGATGTAGATGTCCTCGTCGGGCTCCCAGCTGCTGCCTGCGATAAAAGTACGCTTGCCGCTGCAGAACTGCTCGACCAGCGGCAGTTCCTGGCTCGCCTTGCGGATGTCGAGCACACGGTCGAAGCGTGTGTCGCCCGTCACTGTGACGTGGTGGATGCCGTTCTTCGCCAACAGCTCTTTCGACTGCTGGTTCTGCACAAAGAAGTGGTCGAACTGGTAGAGCGCACGCAGCTGATGGCGGCCCAGCCAGGTGAAGAAATATTGCGTGGGACGGAAGATGCTGCTCACGCTGTAGAGCTTGCAGCCGTGCTTATGCGCCTTCGACAAGAACTTGTACCAGAACTCATACTTGATGAAAAGTGCAATCTCGGGGTGGGCATACTTGAGAAACATGTGCACATTGACATCGACGTCGAAGGGCAGATAGCACACCACGTCGGCGCCCTTGTAGTCCTTGCGCACCTCGTAGCCGGAGGGCGAGAAGAAGGTGAGCAGGATTTTCAGCTCGGGGTGATTGCGCCGCACACGCTCCATGATGGGGCGTCCCTGCTCGAACTCTCCGAGCGAGGCGGCATGGAACCACACCACGCGGTCGTCCTTCGTGATGTTTTTCTTCAGGATGCCGAAGGTCTTGCGCTGGCCGACAATCATCTTGCGGGCCTTCTTGCTGAACCACGAGGCGATCCAGATGCCGATGGCGTAGAATGAGATGAGGAAGTTGTACATTTAGCTCAAAGCTTTAATCGCGCGCTCCATGCGCCGGATGGTTTCTTGCTTGCCAAGGAAGGCAGCCAGTTCGTACATGTCGGGACCCTGTCCGGTGCCGACCAGGCAGACGCGCCAGGCATTCCAGGGGCGTGCACCCGTGGCCTCGGCCCAGGCATCGACGAGGGGCTTCATCTGTTCGACGGTGAACTCGTCGTCGTCGAGCGCCGAAAGCACACCGACGAGCTGGTCCATCTCCTGCGCCGTGGTGTCTTTCCAGTTCTTGCGCACGAACTTGTCTTCCTTGTCGTACGCCTCGGGAGCGACGAAGAAGAAGCGGCAGAGCGGCCAAAGGTCGCTGACGAAGCTGATGTTGCGCTTTTTCTTATTATTCTCGCCATCGACGTATTCGATGACTTTGGTCTTCATCATTTCCACCACCTGCGCCTCGCGCTCAGCTGTGCTTTCGATGCCGTTGGCGCGGAGGATGCGGTCCAGTTCGGGCGTCCAGTCGATGGCAGGACGCTGCATGAGGTACTGGTGGTTGAACCACATACCCTTCACATAGTCGAAGCGAGCACCGCTCTTCGAACACTTGCCGAGGTCGAACAGGCGAACCATCTCGTCGAGCGTCATCAGCTCCTGATCGTTGCCAGGGTTCCAGCCGAGCAGGGCGAGGAAATTGACGACGGCCTCGGGCAGGTAGCCCTGTTCGCGATAGCCCGACGAGACAGCACCCGTCTGCGGGTCCTTCCATTCGAGCGGAAAGACGGGGAAGCCGAGTTTGTCGCCGTCGCGCTTCGACAGTTTGCCGTTCCCCACGGGCTTGAGCAAGAGGGGCAGGTGGGCAAAGCGCGGCATGCTGTCCTGCCAGCCGAAAGCCTCGTAGAGCAGCACGTGGAGCGGAGCACTGGGCAGCCACTCTTCGCCGCGGATGACGTGCGACACCTCCATCAGGTGGTCATCGACGATGTTGGCGAGGTGGTAGGTCGGCAGTTGGTCGGCACTTTTGTAAAGAACCTTGTCGTCGAGCACGCTGCTGTTGACGGTGACGACCCCACGAATCAGGTCATCGACCACCACCTCGCGGCCCGGCTCAATCTTGAAGCGGACGACATACTGCTCGCCCGCCTCGACCATGCGCTCCACCTCGTCGGCAGGCAAAGTCAGCGAGTTGCGCATCTGGTTGCGGGTCTGGGCGTCGTACTGGAAGTTCTCCACCTCCCGACGCTTCGCATCCAGCTCCTCGGGAGTGTCGAAAGCGATGTATGCCTTGCCGTTGTCGAGCAGTTGCTGCACGTATTTCTTGTAGATGTCGCGACGTTCGCTCTGACGGTATGGGCCGTGGTCGCCACCGAACGAGACGCCTTCGTCGAACTGGATGCCGAGCCACTGGAACGCCTCGATGATATACTCCTCAGCACCAGGCACGAAACGGCTCGAGTCCGTGTCCTCGATGCGGAAAATCAGGTCGCCGCCATGCTGACGGGCAAACAGGTAGTTATAGAGAGCGGTGCGCACACCTCCGATGTGCAGCGGTCCCGTGGGACTCGGTGCGAAGCGTACGCGAACTTTTCTTTCACTCATTTTTCAGTAGATAAATTTGGTTCTGTGCGCAAAGGTACGCAAAATCCTACTAATTTCCACGCGAAAGAGTGAAAAATCGGTCAAAGCGTGCAGGATTTGCGACAAACAGGCACCGAACATCCCCTTTTCGCACCATTCCGAGCCGACCGCTGCGCACGGCAAACACGCCCATGCCGCCCCCGTCGTCCATCATCCACGGTCGAAACACAGCGGCGGCGCAATGAAAACCCAGCGGCGGCGTAGCACGAAGTCGGACGGTGTGCGGACCAAAGTCAAAATATCATTGATATTTGTAGAAATATCAGTGGAATTTTTGAAAATATCAATGGAATTTTCAGAAATATCAATGATATTTTGAGTTTGTTCGGCGCAGCAGGCAAGTTTGATGTGCGGCGTGGCGGTGTTTGAGGTGCGGCGCGGCGGTGTTTGAGGCGCGGCGTGGCGGAGGAGGAGGGGCGGCGCGACGGAGACACAGCAAGCCCCGAAGGGGCGACAGACCACAGGCAGGGGTGGAGCGAAGCGGAACCCCTGCTCGATGCGAAGAGGGCGATGAAGCCCCGAAGGGGCGACGGATAAAAACAAACACGATGGACACCCGACGGCGCGTCTTGCCTGTCGCCCCGTCGGGGCTTTGCCTCTTTTGTATCAATTAGCAGGGGTTGCGCTTCGCTCCACCCCTGCCTGTGGTCCGTCGCCCCTTCGGGGCTTCTTCCGCCATGCACCGCACGTGTCATCATGGTTGCATACCTAAAGGCATGCAATCCCCAACCACCTGCCCCGTCCCAGCCATTTCGCCATTCCTACAGCATGGCTCCATGGCTGGCTACCTTACCTGTCCCTATGGGACAAGCTCCCTTTCTATAAGATGATGATTGGTGCCCAAGATAATAGTAGTCCCGAAGAGACGGCGGAACACAGGACTGGGGCGTAAAAAAAAGTACGGAAAAGTGGAATATATGCGGAAAAAGCCGTAACTTCGCGGTGCGATTCACGATTCACACCAACAGACGTATGGGCATTCAACACTACCTGACACGCTGGCGACACCGCCACGGCTACGGCATCCACTCGCCGTGGGCCTACGAACTGGTGACCGATGCGCTGTGCTCGCGCAGCCACTTCTATGCCTTCGAACAGCTGAAGGGCACGGACGCCGACCGCCAGCTCTACCGCCTGTTTGTGTGGCTCAAGCCGAAGCGATACATCGCCTGCGGCGGCACGGAAACGGCGAAGGCGCACATGAAGACCGCCTTCGACGAGACCCACGCGCGCAGCGACTTCGAGGTTTACTACTTCGCTGCCGACCGTGCGTGGGAGGTCGAAAAGGCGTTCGAGGGCGGATGGGTTAGCGAGAAGTCGTGCCTCATCATCGACGGCATCGCGCATGAGAACCGCAAACTCTGGGAGCAGATCGTAGCAGCCCGCAGCGTGACCTCGACCTTTGAGCAGCGCGACCGCGGCATTGCCTTCTACGACCCTGCCCGACAGAAGTGTAATTATTTGCTCTAACTGCACCACTATGAAGAAATCACCCCTCTACACCCGCACCGGCGATGCCGGACAGACCTCGCTCGTGGGCGGTCAGCGCGTGTCGAAATGTTGCGACCGCCTCGAAGCCTACGGCACTGTCGATGAACTGAACAGCCACATCGGTCTGCTGCGCAGCCTCATCACCGATGCCGACGACCGCACGTTGCTGCTCGCCGTGCAGAACGTGCTGTTTGTCGTCGGTTCGCACCTGGCGACCGACACCTCGACCACGGAGCTGCGCGAGGCGAGCGTCGTCAGCGACGAAATGGTTCAGGCACTCGAACAGGCCATCGACCGCATCGACAGCCACCTGCCTCAGCTGCGGGCGTTTGTGCTGCCAGGCGGCACCCGTGCCGCTGCCCAGGCGCATGTGGCTCGCACCGTGTGCCGACGTGCCGAGCGCTGCATCCTGCGTGTCGCTGCCGACTGCCCCATCGACCCCCGCGTGACGGCCTACGTCAACCGCCTCTCCGACCTGCTCTTTGCCTTGGCTCGCAAGCAGAACGTCGATGCACGCGAGGAGGAGACGGTGTGGATGCCGCAGGGCGTGAAGGGTGAAGAGTGAAGCGTGAAATGCCTATTGGCGACGCGTAAACCAAAAAAAATTGCGCTGCAAACGAAAATTTTTCACTTTTCACTTTTCACTTTTCACTTTTTTGTCGTACCTTTGCACCCGCAACACTGCTTCAGTAGCTCAGTTGGTTAGAGCACATGACTGTTAATCATGGGGTCGTTGGTTCAAGCCCATCCTGAAGCGCGAAGAGAGGGAAAGCACCTTTAGCGGGCGTTTTTCCTCTTTTTTTATATTCCAAAAACTACGATGAAAACCCTGATTATATTCTTATTCAGTTTCGATCCCACCCTGCTGTGGGCACAGAATGTGCCCGATTCGACGGACATGTTCTACCGCCATCTCGACCTCAACGAGGTGGTCGTAAGCGGTATGGCTGGCGACACAAAACTGAAGAATTCGTCGGCTCCCATCACCCTCGTCACCGACCAACAGCTGCGCCAGCGTGCAGCCACCAACCTCATCGACGCCATCGCCCTGCAACCAGGCGTCAGTCAGCTCACCACGGGCGGGGCCATCTCGAAACCCGTGATTCGCGGCCTGGGCTACAACCGTCTGCTCACCATCACCGACGGCGTGCGGCAGGAAGGCCAGCAGTGGGGCGACGAACACGGCATCGAAGTGGACGCCAACAGCGTGGGCAGCGTGGAGATCCTGCGCGGCCCCGCCAGCCTGATGTACGGCAGCGACGCCCTCGCCGGCGTGCTGCTGCTCCGTCCGGCAGCCATCTTGCCGCAGGGCACCATGCGCCTGAACGCCGGCAGCGAATATCAGACCAACAACGGACTGTTCGGCTATACGCTCAACTTTGCCGGCCACGAGGGAGACTTCGTCTGGGATGCCCGCTGGAGCCAAAAGCTCGCGCACGCGTATAAGAATAAGTACGACGGATATGTGCCTGGTTCGCAGTTCCGTGAGCACAGCGGATCGCTGATGCTGGGACTGAACCAGCGTTGGGGCTACTCCCACCTGACCCTGAGTCACTATCAGCTCACTCCAGGCATTGTCGAGGGCGAACGCGACGCCGTGACGGGCGAACTGGAGCACGCCGCCGACCTCAAGACCTACGGCCGCACCCTGCCCTACCAGCGCGTGACGCACAACAAGGCAGTGCTCGAAAACCATTTCTACGTGGGCGAAGGCAATGTGAAGGCCACTTTGGGCTACCAGCAGAACCGCCGCAAGGAGTTCGAGGAGTCGATGGACGAGCCTGGACTCCACCTCCTGCTCCACACCATGACCTACGATGCACGCTACACGAGCGGCGACATCGATGGCTGGAAGTTCACCGGCGGCGTGGGCGGTATGTGGCAACGCTCGCTGAACAAGGGCGATGAGTTTCTCATTCCCGCCTATCGGCTGTTCGACGTGGGGCTGTTTGCCATGGCACAGAAGGAAATCGGCCGGTGGTCGCTCAGCGGCGGACTGCGCTACGATCACCGCTCGCTGCACAGCGAAGGCCTCATCGACGACGGCGCCGAACGCTTCGCGGATTTCAGCAGAGACTTCTCTGCCCTCAGCGGCAGCGTGGGTGCCGTCTTCCACATCAGCCCATCCATGAACGCGCGTGTGAACCTGGCACATGGTTTCCGCGCACCCAACCTCAGCGAACTCGGCAGCAACGGCGAGCACGAAGGGACGCTCCGTTACGAAGTGGGCAACGCGCAGCTGAAGGCAGAGCACAGCTGGCAGCTCGACCTGGGGCTGGACCTGAGCAGCCGCTACGTGTCGGGCACGCTGGCACTGTTCGCCAACCGCATCGACAACTTCATCTTTGCCCGTCGCACAGCCGAAGTGCTGGAGCCGGGACTCATGACCTTCCGCTACACGCAAGGCGACGCCCGTCTGCTCGGGTTCGAAGCCAGCGTCGATGTGCACCCCATCCACTGCCTGCACTGGGAGAACACGTTCAGCCTGGTCGATGCACGTCTGATGCACCAGCCGGCCGACACGCGCTACCTGCCCTTCACCCCACCTGCCCGCTGGACCAGCGACGTGAAGGTGGAACTGACGCACAATGCCCGCACGCTGAACAACGCCTACGTGAGCGCAGGCCTCGAATGCTACCTGCGCCAGTCGCACTGCTACCTGGCCGACGGCACGGAGACTCCGACCCCGTCGTACACCCTCGTCAACCTCGCTGCGGGCACCGACATCCTGCTGCGTGGCGGACGCAAGCTCTGCGAACTGAGCGTCACCGTCAGCAATCTCTTCGACCGCGCCTACCAGTCGCACCTCAGTCGGCTGAAGTATGCGGACCTCAACGCTGCCACCGGCCGCATGGGCGTGTTCAACATGGGCCGCAACGTGACGTTCAAGCTGCTCTTCCCCGTCGAAATCTAATGACTCTGATATGAAACCAACTGCAATGCTCAGCGCCCTTGTGTACCTCTTGGCAATGTCCACGGCACAGGCGCAAACGACGGACTACGCCTTCCGCCTGAAAAACGTGTTAAATGCCAGCCGCACGGCAGAGACGATCGAGGTCGATGTACCTGCGACGCTCGACCTGGCGGCCTGCACCCTGCTCGACGAGGAGGGACAGACCGTGCCCTTCGAAGTGACCGCCGACGGACGCGCTCGCTTCCAAGCCACGCTCGCGCTGGTGAGCACGGCTGGCTACCGGTTCACGGCTGGCACAGCGGTCAAGCCCGCACAGCTGACCTATGCAGCGGTGAAGATGCCCACATCGCGCGCCGACATTGCTTGGGAAAACGACCTCTGTGCCTATCGCATGTACAGCACGACACTGCTCGGCAGCGAGCCCAACACGGCGCAGGGTGTCGATGTGTGGGCGAAGAAACTGCAGGAACCAGTCATCGACCGCATGTACTCGCTGTCGAACTACCACAGCGAGAGCCAGTACGGTGTGGATGCCTACTCGGTGAACGGCAAACGCCTGGGATGCGGCGGAACGGCAGCGGTCGTTGACGGACGGCTGGTCATGCACAACCCGTACAGCACCGTCACGATGGACGAGCAGAGCGCACTGCGTCAGGCATTCACACTGACTTACACGAACGTCTGCATCGACGGCGACACGTACACGAAGACGCTGCACGTGGAGACGATGGCGGGCAGCCTGCTCAACCGTGCCACGGTGCGGCTCGACGGGCCTAAGAAGCCCATCCGCCTGGCAGTCGGCATCTACGAGCACACCGACATGGGCTATGCGACGGACGGCGTGGACTTCACCGACGTGGAGGGCCTGATCGGGCGTGCCGAACTGAAAAGCGAAGGCACGGTCAGCAGCCCCGGCGCACGTTTCTACCAAGGTGCCTATGTGCCTGCAGCAGGCGCGACGACGGAGGTCATCGACCATCACCTCTGTCTGGTGGTCGATTACGAGGTGGGCACCGAACTGGAGTTCTACTTCGGCGCTGGCTGGAACGTCTTTCCAGCTGGCCGCTACACGTCCGACAGCGACTGGTTCGACGCGCTGGAGCAGTTTAAGCAACAGGTCGAACACCCCATCACACCGACGGGCTTCACCACCCTGCCCCAGCAGGACGACGTGCTGCACATCCTGACGACGGTGAACGACACGTGGCAGCAGCGCAATCCGACGCACGGAAACTTCTTCTGGAACCGCGCCGTCTATCATGTGGGCAACATGGCTGCCTATGCCGTGACGCAAAATCCGCAGTACCTCGACTTCTCGACCGCATGGGCCGAGCACAACAACTGGTGGGGCGCCACGGGCACGGACAAGTCGAAATGGATCTACGACCGCTATGGCGAAGGAGGAAACTTCGTCCTCTTCGGCGACAATCAGATCTGCTTCCAGATCTATGCCGACCTCTACAACCTCGACCCTGCGAAGGACCCGAAGAAGATTGAGCGTGCGCTCGAGGTCATGGAGTATGAGATTTCGACGTTGAACGTGGACTATCTGTTCTGGGTCGATGGCCTGTTCATGGTCATGCCCATCATGACCAAGCTCTACGGCATCACGGGCAACAAACAGTACCTCGAAAAGATGTACCAGTACTGGCGGTGGGCCACCGACCTGATGTGTGACGAGTCGGGCGACGACGCCACCTACCTCTATTTCCGCGACGCCAAGTATATCTATCCGTCGCACACGTCGCTGAACGGAAAGAAAGACTTCTGGGCACGCGGCGACGGCTGGATCTTCGCCTGCTTCGCCACCATCCTCAGCGAACTGCCCGAGACCGACAGCCACCGCGCTGAGTACATCCGCTACTACCAGCGCCTGGCCCAGAGCATCAAGCAGTGTCAGCAGGACGAAGGCTACTGGACACGGTCGCTGCTCGACCCTGCACATGCACCCGGACAGGAGACCAGCGGCACGGCGCTCTTTGCCTACGGACTGGCGTGGGGCATCCGCAACGGACTGCTGTCGGAGATTGACTACGGACCGACGCTCGAACGTGCTTGGAACTACCTCAGCACCGTCGCCCTGCAACCCGACGGCACCGTCGGCTACATCCAGCCCATCGGCGAAAAGGCCGACCCCAACCAGACGCTGACGGCCCAGAGTTACTACGACTTTGGCGTAGGTGCCTATCTGCTCGCCTGCGCCGAGATGAGCCGTCTGGCGGTCACCGACTATGGCAAGCCCAAACTGCGTCTGGCCGGCGTGAGCACCGGCGAGGCCAACGAACTGCGCATCACCTTCAACCAGACTCCGAATGCTGACGAGGCACTCGATGCTGCCAACTACCAACTGGACGGACAGCCTATCGACGCCACAGCCCTGCGCATGGACGGCGACCGCACCGTCGTCATCACCCTTCCGCAGCCCCTCGACTACGGTCGCTATGTCGTCGCTGTCGAGAACATCGGCAGTGCCGAAGGCGGAGCACTGGCCGACAACCAGCAGCGCACCCTCCTGCTCACTGTGCCCCTCACTCCTGCCGCCGCCGGACAGACGGTGAAGGCCATCGGTGCCCAAAGCGGCAATCCGGCCACGAACGTGCTCGACAACAATCTCGGCACGCGCTGGAGCCAGCAGGGCACCAGCGGTCAGTGGCTCGAGGTGGACCTCGGTTCGGCGCAGACGGTGGAGGCCGTCGATATCGCCTTCTATCAGGGTTCCGCCCGCGTGGCCTACTTCGACATCCAGGTTTCGACCAGCGGCACGACGTATCGCACCGTCCTTTCGGGCCTGACGAGCAGCGGCATGACGACCGAGATGGAGCGCTACCGACTGAATCGGCCCACCGATGCCCGCTACGTGCGCATCGTCTGCAACGGCACGTCGGCCGGCGACTGGAACAGCATCACCGAAGTGCGCGTCCGTGTGCAGGACACGTCGTTCCAGACGCTTGAGATGCCGGCCGAAATCTGCGGCGACATCCTCCTGCCGGCACAGACGGCCAACGGCAGCACGATTGTCTGGACATCGTCCGACCCCACCGTGCTCAGCGGTTCAGGCCTGGCTACGACGGGCGAGACCGACGCTGCCGTCACCCTGACAGCCACGGTGGGCAGCAGTTCGCGCACGTTCGACATCACGGTGCGTCGGCGCGACCTTCCCTCGAACCTGCAACTCGACTTCACGTTCGACGAGTCAGACGTGTTCAGCCAGGGCAGCGCCACCTACGTCACCGACCACTCCGCCCACCGTCGCCATGCACAACTCATGGGCTCGTCCCGCATCACGGCCGACGGGCTGGACCTCACGCAAAACACGCCGACCGATTTCGCCGCCAACGGCTACCTGCTCCTGCCCGACCATCTGCTCGACTCGCTGCGCAGCTACACCGTCTGCGCCGAACTGACTCCGCAGAGCCTCGACCGCCAGCCGCGCCTCTACGACTTCGGGTCGGCCAGCGGCAACAGCGTCTTCCTGCGACTCAACGCTCTGGCAGCAGGCCTGAAATACAACGGCGGCACCACCACCCTCGTCGCACCCTCCCAGCAGCTGGCCGCCGGTCGGCCCGTGAAGGTGGCCGTGACGTTCGACGCCCGTACGCAGACCACCTGCGTCTATGTCGATGGGCAACTCCTGTCATCGGCAACGACCATCACCCGCGAGCCGTACGAACTGACACGCATCGCAGCCGACGAGCGTAACTACATCGGTCGCACCCAGTGGTGGGACACCAACGTGGCTGCCGACAATCCCGACTTCTGCGGCACCATCCGCTCCTTCCGCCTCTACAGCCTCGCCCTCACCGCCGAGGAACTGAACGACGAAGGCACGGCAACGGGCATCGAAGAGCTGGACAAAGGACAAAAGACAAAGGACGACAAAGGACAAAGGACGAAGGGCAACGAGGCTTATGACCTCACCGGCCGTCGCGTTCAACGCACAACGTCCGGCGTCGGTCGGCTGCCGAAGGGACTCTACATCATCAACGGCCAAAAAGTACTCGTCAAATAAGCGCAGGGGCGGGTGCCCCTGCCCGCCCCCCACGCTACAGAAATCCGGACGTCAATCCCCCACACTCAATATTTGAGGGGATTGACGTCCGGATTATATTGTTCAGAGTTTAAGGGGGTAGAATTTAGGCTTTAGTGCTGGGGCTTCCGTCACACTCAACACTCAACTCTAAACACTCAACATTTCAAAGCGCCTGCATGTCGTTCAGACGTTTGTAGTAGCCGCCCTGTGCGATGAGCTCGTCGTGCGTGCCACGCTCGACAATCTGACCTTCGTGCAGCACATAGATTTCGTCGGCATTGCGGATGGTGGACAGGCGGTGGGCAATTGCGATGGTGGTGCGCGACTTCATGAGGCGCTCCAGAGCGTCCTGCACGAGGCGTTCCGACTCGGTGTCGAGCGCCGAGGTGGCCTCGTCGAGGATGAGGATGGGCGGGTTCTTGAGGATGGCGCGTGCGATGCTGATGCGCTGACGCTGCCCGCCGGAGAGTCGTCCGCCGCGGTCGCCGACCATCGTGTCGTAGCCCTGCTCCATCTCCATGATGAAGTCGTGGGCATTGGCGATGCGGGCTGCCTGCTCCACCTGTTCCTGTGTGGCGTTCTCGACTCCGAAGGCGATGTTGTTGAAGACGGTGTCGTTGAAGAGGATAGCCTCCTGGTTGACGTTGCCGATGAGCGAACGGAGGGAGTGGATGCGGAGGGTGCGGATGTCCTGACCGTCGATGAGGATTTGGCCGTCGGTGATGTCGTGGTAGCGGGGAATCAGATCGACGAGGGTCGATTTGCCCGAGCCCGACTGCCCGACGAGGGCAATGGTGCGGCCGCGCGGCACGGTGAGGTTGATGTCGTGGAGCACCTCGCGCTGACTGCCTGGGTAGCTGAAGCTGACGTGGGAGAGCGTGATTTCGTGCTCAAGGCCGGCGATGTCGCGGGCGTCGGGACGCTCCTTGATGTTGTTCTCGGCACGCAGAATCTTGTTGATGCGCTCCATCGACGCCATACCTTTCTGTATGCTGTAGCCAGCCTTCGAAAGGTCCTTCAGCGGTTGGAGCGACGTGTAGAGGATGACGAGGTAGTAGATGAATTTCGGAGCGTCGATGGGCGAATTGCCGGAGAAGATGAGGTAGCCGCCAAACCACAGGACGATGACGATCATACAGGTGCCGAGGAATTCGCTGACGGGGTGTGCGGCGCTCTGACGGATGTTTACCTGCATCGAGGCCTTGCGGTACTCGTCGTTCACTGCCACAAAGCGCTTCTCCATTTTCCGCTCGGCGATGAAGGCCTTGATGATGCGCAGCCCGCCCAACGTCTCTTCAAACTGGCTGAGTCCGTCGCTCCACTTCGACTGGGCGTAGAGTGAGTCGCGCTTCAACGACTTACCGATGCGTCCGATGCCGATGCCCATGATGGGCACGACGACGAGTGTGAAGAGCGTGAGCTGCCAGCTCAGGTAGATGAGTGTGGCGACATAGACGAGCAGGAAGATGGGGTTCTTGATGACCATGTCGAGCGAGGAGCCGACAGAATTATCGACTTCGTTGACGTCGGTCGATACACGGGCGAGGATGTCACCCTTGCGTTCTTCGCTGAAGAAGGACAGTGGCAGGGCGAGCACTTTGCGGTAGAGGTTGGCACGGATGTCGCGCACGATGCCGGTACGGATGGGCATGAGCGTGGCAGAACCCGCAAAATAGGTGCCCGTCTTGAGCAGCGTCATGACGGACAGGCCGATGCCGAGCAGGAGCATGGTGGTGGCAGGGCCGTGGTCGGCAATGAGCTGCTGGGAGTAGTAGTAGAGGTTGTTGAACATCACATCCTTGATCGAGTTGAAGTCGGCTTCGGACCAAGGGATGAATTCGTAGTGGCTTTGGTCCACCTGGAACAGGATGTTGAGGATGGGCACGAGCAGTACAAACGAGAACACGTTGAACAGCGCCGTGAGCACGTTGAAGAGGAACGTCAGCCCGACGTAGGTTTTGTAGGGCATGAAGTAGCCCTTCATGATGCGGAAAAAGTCTCTCATTTTCGGCCAAAGTCTGCGGGGATTTCTCCCCATTGGTTGGTGTCCCACTTGAGGATGGGATTGGGATAGTCGTTGGTTTGCAGCCAGCGTTCGGCGCGAGCGATGATGTCGAAGAGCGGAGCGTTCTCTGGCGTACGAGCGAGTGTGGTCTTGCACTTGCGCTTCTGCACCCAGATCTGTGCCGTGCGGCTGTCGCTATAGACGGGCATGGCGCTGCCTCGCTGCTTCAGCAGTGCCAGGGCATGAACGATGGCGAGGAACTCACCGATGTTGTTCGTGCCCTGCATGGGTCCGAAGTGGAAAATCTGACGACCCGAAGGCAGGTGCACGCCGCGGTATTCCATCGGGCCAGGATTGCCCGAGCAGGCGGCATCGACGCAGAGGGCTTCGCTTGCTTCCATCACATCCGCTCCGGCATTTCAATTCCTAAGAGGCCCATGCCCAGACGGAGCACTTTCGACACGGCTTCGGACAGCACCAGACGCAGCTGCCGTTTCTGCTCGTCGGGCTCGCCGAGGATGCTGTAGTCGTGGTAGAACTGGTTGTACTGCTTGGTCAGTTCGTAGCAGTAGTTGGCGATGCCGCTGGGACTGTAGTCCTGTCCTGCCTGACGCACGGCGGCACGGAAGGCGTTGAGCTTCTGAATGAGTTCCACTTCCTTTTCGCTCATCTCGACCATTGCCCCGTCGGTGGTAGCCTTGACGGCCAGCCCAGACTCTTCTGCCTTGCGCAGGATCGAGGCAATACGGGCATAGGTATATTGGATGAAGGGGCCGGTGTTGCCGTTGAAGTCGATGCTCTCTTCGGGATTGAAGAGCATGTTCTTGCGGGCATCGACCTTGAGAATGAAGTATTTCAGCGCACCGAGACCGACCTTGCGCGCCACGTCGCGGGCTTCAGCCTCCGTCAGCTGTATCTTCTTCGTGTATTCCTTCGACACATTGTAGGCATCTTCTATCATCGTTGCCATGAGGTCGTCGGCATCTACCACAGTTCCTTCGCGCGACTTCATCTTGCCGTTGGGCAGCTCGACCATGCCGTAGCTGAAGTGCACGAGGCTCTTGCCCCATGCAAAGCCCAGCTTGTCGAGCAGGATGGAGAGCACCTGGAAGTGATAGTTCTGTTCGTTGCCCACCACATAGATCATCTTGTCGATGGGGTAATCCTCGTAGCGCAACTTAGCTGTGCCGATGTCCTGTGTCATATAGACCGACGTGCCGTCGCTGCGCAGCAGGAGCTTCTCGTCGAGGCCCTCGCCCGTGAGGTCAGCCCACACACTGCCGTCGTCGCGGCGGTAGAAGAGTCCTTTCTGCAAACCTTCGAGCACTTTTTCCTTGCCCTCGAGATAGGTGTCGGACTCGTAGTAAATCTTGTCGAACGACACACCCATCATCTTGTAGGTCTCGTCGAATCCGGCATAGACCCACTCGTTCATCATCTTCCACAGGCGGCGCACTTCGGCGTCGTTGTGCTCCCAGCGCACGAGCATTTCGTGGGCTTCCTTGATGAGCGGAGCCTCCTGCTTAGCCTTTTCCTGCGCCTCGTCGGCGGGCATACCTTCTTTGACATATTGCTCAGCCAGCGCCTTGCACTCTTCGCGGTAGTGCTTGTCGAACAGCACATAGAAGTCGCCGATGAGGTGGTCGCCCTTCTTGCCGCTCGACTCAGGCGTCACGCCGTCGCCCCACTTGAGCCAGGCCAGCATCGACTTGCAGATGTGGATGCCGCGGTCGTTGACAATGTTAGTCTTGACCACGCGGTTGCCGTTGGCCTCGAGGATACGCGCCAGGGCCGAACCCAGCAGGTTGTTGCGCACGTGGCCGAGGTGGAGCGGCTTGTTGGTGTTGGGCGACGAATATTCAATCATCACCAGCGGACTCTTCGCCGTGGCTTCGGTGAATCCGAAACGGTCGTCGGCAGCAATCTCACCCAGCAGCTGGATCCACGCCGACGGAGCGACAACCAGGTTGAGGAAGCCCTTCACCACGTTGAAGTCGGCCACCACGTCGGCAGCCGTCTCCTTCAGGAATGCACCCAACTCCTGGGCGCAAGCATCGGGCGACTTGCGGGCTATCTTCACATAAGGGAAGACCACGACTGTGAGGTGGCCCTCAAACTCGCTGCGTGTCTTCTGCAGCTGCACGGTGTCAGCGGTCACATCGGCGCCATACAGGGCTTTGACACCCTCGACGACAGCCTGTGTGATTCTTTGTTCTATAGACATAGGTTCAATCTTTTTACTCGTTTTCGTCTGCAAAGTTACGATTAAGTGAGCGGAATACAAAGCGAAAGACAAAGTTTTTCGGATTTGAAGTCCCGAGCATGAGTAACTTCGGCGAAGCCGCCACGGGAATTGAATCCGATTTGTTGCGGACCCGAGCCACAGATTATCCACCGGCCGCCTCCGCATTTAACACTTTTAACAAATCCGTACAAGTTAGTTGCATTTTCGTCAACTAACGCCTTCGGTTTTTGTCGTCTGAGAATCGCGTAGAAGTCACCGGCCGACCGCTCGGCTGCAATATCGCAGCCACGACGCGTTGATTTCCGACTCATTTTTCACTTATCACTTATCACTTTCCACTTGTCCGCCGACGCAGTGTCGGCAGTCGGCGGACGCAGCGTCGGCAGACGGCGGACAAACCTATCGGCAAACGGCGCTCTGCCGGCCGGCAGACGGCGGACTGACGACGCTCCGTCGGCGGACAACCGACAGGGTAAACGGCGCTTTGCCGACGCTCAGACGGCGGACTACCGACGGTCCGTCGGCGGACAAAAATGAAATAAATGGGAATACGTGACGTGAAAATGCTTTTCGCAAAGCGGAAAAAAGGGATTTTTAGTCAGAAAACTACACTTTTGGGATTTTTTTAGAAGACAACACGGGACAACGAAGGACAACAAAGGACAACATTTTTCTCAAAAATGAAATCATAAAGTTGTCCCAAGTTGTCCTTCGTTGTCCCGTGTTGTCTTCTAAAATATTGCCTCTCCAAAGAATTTATTCCCATTTCTTTCAGTTTTCAGGCTCCGCCTGATCGGGCGGGCATGGGAACCCGCCCCTACAACAATCTGCATCTCCGATTTCGGGATTTTTTCATCAAAAATTTTCGTGTTTTTCGTTTGTTTTCGTTTTTTTCGTTGTTCAATAATCTATTTCCCCCAAATTTCTCCCACAAAATCGGGGGTCAAAAATGTTAAAATCCTTGATTTGTTAACTTAAAACCGAAGACGGGCAGCGGCGAAGGGGCTATGAACAACAGAAAAGCCTCCGACAACGGTGTTGTCGAAGGCTTTTCATGTCGGGATGATCAGACTCGAACTGACGACCACACGCCCCCCAGACGTGTACGCTAACCAACTGCGCTACATCCCGATGGCATCCGCTTTTCGCGAATGCGGGTGCAAAGGTACAACAAAAAGTTAAAAGATAAAAATGAAAAGTGAAAAATTTTTAGTCTGAAGGCGTTTTTTCTTGTTTTTGGGTGTTGACGGCCGTCTGTCGAAGGTAATCCTGGGGGAGAAACGTCAGCGTGCCAGTTCGTAGATTTCGCGCGTCAGGGTGCGGTCGAGCCGGACATAGCTGCCGATGGGTTCGCCCTTGGTCACGTGCAGATTGTTGACCAGCACGTCGATGTCGGGGTCGGTCACGCCGAGCTCGTGCATCGTGGTGGGGAGTCCGAGGCTGTGCCAGAAGGAGCGCAGACGGTGGATGCCCTCGGCGATGATTTGCTCCGGACGGAGGCCGAAGGTGGGTACGTCGAACACATTGGTGGCCAGTTGGATGGCTTTGCGCGGGTTTCGCACCGACACGACGGCGAGCCAGGCGGGGAAGATGACGGCGAGGCCGGCTCCGTGAGTCACGCCATAGAGGGCCGAGAGTTCGTGTTCCATGAAGTGCGATGCCCAGTCCTCCTCGTGCCCTGTGCCGCAGAGTCCGTTGTGTGCCAGCATACCTGCCCACATGATGTTGGCGCGTGGTCCGTAGTCGGTGGGGGCTTGGAGGACGAGGGGTGCCTGCTCGATGATGCTGCGCAGCACAGCTTCGGCCACGTGGTCGGTGATGCTGGTGTCGGGCGTGTTGGTGAAGTAGCGTTCGAAGATGTGGACCATCATGTCGCAGATGCCGCTGGCGGTCTGGTAGGGCGGCAGGGTGTAGGTGAGTTCGGGGTTCATGATGGCGAAGACGGGACGCAGGTGTTCGGGCGAGCGCAGCGAGATCTTCTGTCCCGTGGCCGTGTTGGTGATGACGCTGTTGCCCGACCCTTCGCTGCCCGCGGCGGGGATGGTGAGCACGACACCCACGGGCAGGGCACGCTCAATCTTCGCCTTGCCGGCATAGAAGTCCCAGAAGTCGCCGTCGTAGAGCGCACCGGCGGCGATGGCCTTGGCGGTGTCGATGACCGAACCGCCGCCGACTGCGAGGATGAGAATCCCCTCCTGACCCACCAGGCGAGCGATGCCCTCACGCACGAGGTCGTCCTCAGGATTGGGCTTCACGCCGCCCAGCGTGTCGAAGGGCAGGCCGAACTGGGTGAGCGACTGCTGCACACGGTCGAGCAGTCCGCTGCGCACGGCGCTGCCGCCACCATATATAATCAATACGCGCGAGGCACCATGCTTCAGGCACAACTGCCCCACTTGCTGTTCTGTGTCGCGTCCGAAGACGAACTCGGTCGGGCTGCAAAAAGTGAAGTTGTTCATATCGAAAGGCGTTTTGTTGATTGTTAGCAGGGTCAGAATAGGAACAGCTGGTCGAGCACGACCCCCGGAGTGAGGGCACGCACGTCGAGGCGGTGTTGCTGTTTGTCGGAATCGAGGGGCAGACGGACACGGCGGATGGCCTGGCTGCGCAGCACATTCTGCTTCCATTCCTCCGAACGTCCGTGGGTGGTGTAGTCGAGGGTGTCGGAGGGCTGGCCGTCGAGCAGGACCTGCACGGCCACGTTGCGCCCGTTGTAGGGGTGGGTGGGCAGGAGATGGAGCTCGACCTCTGCCTCTCGACCGGTGGCGTCGAACTCAAACGTCAGGCGCTGTCCGTCGGGGATTTCAACGGCACCGCCCTCGTAGCCCACGCCGGTCCAGCGGCGAAGCTTGCGCCCCCTACCCTCGCAGGCATTGAAGCGGGCGAGGGTGTCGCGTTCGCCGACGAGGGCTGCGGCCTGCGACGTGGCGTCGATACGGGCAAAGACAGGCATTCGGCGCGGCGCGGCGTCCATCATGCCACGCCACTTCCCGCCGTTGTTGTAGCCTTGGTTGTATCGGGCAGTCAGGGCGGCGATGCTGTCGTACGCCTGCCACGACGCCTGCCACGACGCGAGGTCGTGGCGTGCCTTCTGGGCAATCAGCAGCTTCTTGTTCATCTCGGCGCAGGCCTGCACGGGGTATTTCACGAGGTGGAAAAACGCATCCTGACGGTCGGTCGGCACCCGTGCCCATACGTCCTCGACGACCTGTTCCAACCGTTCGTAGGCAGCGAGCCGAAGGTCGATCTGCGACACCGTCCAGGGCAGGTCGCGCACCGTGTTCCAATACTTGCGGTCGGCCTCTTCGGTGCGTGTGCCACCGAGAAATTCCGGTTTGCAGACGTAGGCCAGGCGGTAATACTCTGCCAGCACGGGCAGCACACGCTGGGCGATGTCGGTGCCGAACTCTCGCTCGAGGAAAGCCTGCAGGTGGGTGTGCCAATCTGCGCTTCCACGCCATGCGAGGTCCAGGAACAGCTCCGTCTGATACTCGGCTGGCTTGATGTCGCCGACGTTCAGAATCCAGATTTTGCGCACATCGTGCTCGTAGGCAGTCGTCATCTGCTGCACGAGCAGGGCGGGCGAGAAGGTGCCGAGCCAGAGATAGTCGTGCGGACGTCCCCAGTAGCTGACGTGGTAGTAGATGCCGTTGCCGCCGCTGCGACGCCGTTCGTCGGCCGTGGGCATGTGGGTGATATAGCCGTAGTTGTCGTCGCACCACATCAGCGTCACGTCGTCGGGCACGCGGAGTCCGCTGTTGTAGATGTCGAGCACTTCCTTATAGGGGACGAACATCTGGGGCACGGCGGTCACATCGCTGCCGACATGGCGTCGGAGCATGGCGCGCTGGTCGTCAATCACGCGCTCAAGCACGGCGCGCTGTTCGTCGATGGTCTTCGCCCCGTTCATCGCTCCGTCGTGCACACCGCGCATACCGAGGGTGTAGAGCACGGGCTGCGACGCCACTTCCTCCACACGCTTTTCCCAGAAACGGCGCACCGCCTCGCTGTTGTTGACGTAGTCGTATTCCCCTTCGCCGCGCACACTCCATTCGCCGTTGACGTTGCACGCCATCGGTTCGCAGTGCGAGGTGCCGATGTAGATGCCATAGCGTCGGGCCATCTCGCGGTTGCCCGGAGTCAGGAAGAAGGGCACCGTGCAGCTGTGCATAGCGGGCCACAGCGTGTTGGCTCGCAGGCGCAGCAGGAGCTGGAAGATACGTTCGTGCGTCCGTTCTCCCACGACCCCTTCGCGGGCTGGTTCGTGCGTGTGGCAGGCCCAGGGCGTGAGTCCCCAGTCCTCGTCGTTGATGAAGATGCCGCGAAATTCGACCGCCGGAGCCTGGCGGTTCTGATAGCCTTGTTTCAGACCGAACTCGTTGCGCGGCTGCGGCGTGCAGTCGGCCCACCAGGTCCAGGGCGAGACGCCGACCAGCCTTGACAGTTCGAGCAGTCCGTAGGCGATGCCGTGGCTGTCGGTACCCTCGACATAGAGGCGTCCGTCGCGGCCCACCGTGAGGCTGAAGCCCTCCTTGCGCACACGTCCGTCGAGCTTGACCGGCGACTGACGCACGACAATGGCACCGTCGCTCTCCGTCACCGACACCAGGCAGATGCCGAACACATCGTGCAGGTCGGCCGCCAGCATCTTGAGGGCGGAGCGCACCACGGGATCCATCGCTGCGGTGTCGCAGCGAATCGTCATGTCGGTGCCGCGACGGATGTGGAAGTCGCGGGCCACAAGAGAGTGGCACACCATCGCCACCAACAGGAAAAATAAAATTTTTGTCTTCATTCCATGCAAAGATACGACATTCTTTCGGAACCGACAAAGAAAACTGCCATGTTCCGTCGGTGGAACATGGCAGTTTTCGTTTCGGCAGTGCCGGCAAGAATTACTTACGCAGACCGAGAGCCTTGACGATGGCGCGGTAGCGCTCGATGTCCTTGTCCTTGAGGTAGGACAGGAGTCGGCGACGCTGACCTACGAGGTGCACAAGAGCTCGGTTCGTGCTATAATCTTTGTGATTGGCCTTCATGTGTTCGGTCAAACGGCTGATACGGTAGGTGAACAGGGCGATCTGGCTTTCGCAGCTGCCAGTATCCGTGTTGGACTTTCCGTACTTGCTAAAGATCTCTTGCTTCTTAGCTGAATCTAAGTACATGGTACAATAATTAAAAATTAAAAGTTAAAAATTAAGATTCTTCACTCTGCGACCGTCGTCACGGCATACTAATCCGAAGATTTTTTCGCAAAGCGGGTGCAAAGTTACGAAAAATAATTGATTCGTCCACAATTTTATGGCAGAAAAATGGCGATTCCCCTCTCAATTCGTCCGCAAGGCACGCTATTGGAGGCACGGGCAGGCACAAAAAGTAGGGACACACGGCTGTGTGCACCCACCTATATATACTTCCGCGTGCGCGCACGCGGAAGTGCTCAGCGGCGGTTACCACCACGCTGCTTGGCAACGAAGGCACTGTTACGAGCCTTGGCCATACCCATCTCGCTTACATCCACGCAGACTGCCGTAAGTACGCCGCCAACACCGCCACCGTTGACACCCAACTTTGTTGGTGTGCGCCTCAAACTCCGCCACGCCGCACCTCAAACACCGCCGTGCCGCACCACCGACTCGGCTGCTGCGCCGACCAAACTCAAAATATCATTGATATTTTTGAAAATCTCAATGGAATTTGTAGGAATATCAATGGAATTTGTAAGAATATCAATGATATTTTGAGTTTATTCCGTGGATGAGCTGAATGTAAACCGTGGACTTGAAAATTTTATACCATGAATGACATGAATGTAAACCATGAACTTAAAAATTTTATACCATGAATGGCATGAATGTAAACCGTGGATGTGATATTTTTATACCATGAATGACATGAATAACATGAATCAAAGCCCCTTCGTGGATGCGTAGAATTTATGTCTTCAACCATGAATAG
>Ga0310691_10000380_pt1 | contig 87177 bp, 71 predicted proteins | sample 176DNAGHGlowgp2_FD_203887 | JGI IMG/M metagenome (GOLD analysis project Ga0310691, IMG submission 203887) | Sheep rumen microbial communities from Palmerston North, Manawatu-Wanganui, New Zealand - 1766 DNA GHGlow gp2 (v2) (version 2) | ecosystem: Host-associated > Mammals > Digestive system >...
AAGAACAATCTAGATACGTAAGCGTTTGTTCGCAAATTAAGGAAATGAAACTAATATTTCTATAGTCCCTTTAATAGCATGACATCCAATCAGGAGATGTCAGAATTATTGAGCGTCTGCCCTGAATCGCTACACGCTAATGTGATATTCGTTTTTTACTATTCTGGATATATATGCCTCTGGTGGGGGCAGTCTTTAGGCGTCGGCCTTGAAGGTCGAAGATGGCATCATGATCATTTGGCTGGCGTGATCTGACACTCTGAATGGCTGTGGAAGTCTGATAGAGCACTTCGCCATTCACCTCGCAGGCGACAAGGCTGTTATAATTGCCAGGAAGCGGCAGCATACCGAAGAAATCCAATGTAGCCCCAACGCCTTTTACCCAAGACATTGTTCCTATGACAAATGGCTCACCCATGTCTTCTTCATACCGTTGTACCTGAAAATCATAGCGCTCACCCTTGCAAATGATGCCAACAATGGTATCGATTGACAAGGTTATCAAATCAACATTTCCTATTTTCAATGTATCACCAACCTTGCAGTCGAAGTCGTACAGAAGTGCTGGCTCTTCAATCGATGATTCTTCTTTATAAGGGAAGAAACAATACACCTTCTTGTTTTCCTCAAAGAGTGCGCCCTCATACTGGCGTTCACCGTCGCCGTACATGTTCTCAGAATACATCTTCAGGCAGTCCTTCCCTTCTACCACCGTATCACCCTCAAGCGTGTAGTGGTAGTCATACACATACTGATAGGTGTCATGATGGTAAGTCCACTTCTTTCCTTGTTCCACCAGAGGACGATAACCGTCCTGTGCAAAAGATGCTAAAGGCATCATAGCCAACAATAGTAAATACTTCTTCATACGTGTTATAATTTTAGTTTGACATTCTCTGCTCGCTTTGTCTCTGCATTCTTCATATCACGATAAGCACGGCGGATGGCCTTTCCTCCGAAGGAGTAGGATACGGTCAGGCCGATGCTGTGTGAATGATGGTTTACATGGTCGCGCTCTGTCCGTGTTTCATAATACGACTCGGCATCTGTCACATGCTGACGGAAGGGATCGTCTGCTACCAATGATAGTTTCAGGCGGTCGCTAAGCATTGAATAGCGCAGGGCGAAATAGAAGCGACTGTAACTGTCATATCTTCTAAGTCCCACGTATTGCTTTATCCATTGGTTATAATGGGCACTGAACATCAGTGTACGCTGACGGTTCAGGAACAAGTCTGCAGAAAGTCTGAATCTGCCTCCCCATCCGTAGATGTCTGGCCTTGAATCATCGGATGGCAGCCATGCGTTATAGTAATTAACATCGGATTCTGCCAGGACTTTCAGTTGACTGACAGGTCGCACCTGGTAACTGAGGCTGATACCTGTACGGTCAGAACTGAAACAGTTTTCTGGGGATACTGTTCTTGTATGATTGCCATGTCCAGAGAAAAGGAGGACGGAGTTCCATTCCACCTGATCGCTGCCATGGTGGAAATAGGCTACTACGCTGAGTCCTTTTCTATGGTGATAGCCCAGTTCGATATTGCTGGTATAACTTGGCATCAGGAGCGGGGATCCAGAAGAACAATCCATAGGAGATGTAAAGGTTATTCTTTTTTCTGATACTCAACAGTCTCATGAGAGATGCCTTTTTACTTTTATGACGCAAAAATAAGGAAAAAGACGTAAATTGGAGAAAGAAAATGCAAAAATGTACAAAGAGCCACCCATTGCTGAGTGGCTCTTTATGATGTCTTGTCTTTAATCTTGATAGAGATTATTCAATGCTGATGATGATGCGGCGATAGGCGGGCAGACGGAAAGGGCCGTTGTCGTGAACTTCACAGATAAGGTGTAGCTCACCTTTGCCTGCATCGGCAGGAATCTGAATGGTGGTTTTGGGCTGATCCGCCTGGGTGATGATGACCTTGGAAGTGCCGATCTCAAGCTGTTGCCACCAAAGGAAACTGAGCCCATCACCATCAGGGTCAAAGGATTTCGAGGCGTCCATACGAATGGTGAAGACATCATTCTTTCCGACACCAGGAGGAACGGTTATGGTAATCGTGTCATTGGATACGGCTATCGAGGCTCCTTCAAGGGTAAGCGGGTGAACAAATTCCACCTGCTGAGATAATACAATATAAGGATTCAGATTGCCACGTCCCTCGTTAGCCCACTGCATACGGGCCATGAAGTCGTTGAGTTCATCAGGATAGAAACGCTGTTTATAGCCCACGGAGATGCTGCGGAGCGGCTCCTGCCAAGATGTCCAGGCAGTGGTGAGCGAGTCGGCACAGATACCACGCTCATGATAGCCTGCCCAGCCTGCCTGATGCGGATCTTCGGGGTCGTTCAGTCCGTTGGGCATCACATAGAGAAAACTGGGTGTATCGCCTTCCACACCCCATTTGTACGTGGGATATTCTTTGCCTAAGGCACCTTTGCCTTGGATATTCTCCTTGTGCTGCTGCCAGTGACGCTTGCCCAGTTCGCATTGCTCCTGCCACGTGCCCTCATCCCAGATGAACTGCAGGTCGTCTTTGAACTCGCGTCGTAGCCACATGTGGGAACTGTAGGCACGGTCCATACGCATGTTGTACTGCATATCCTGATCGGTAATGGTATAGATACGGAATTTCCTTACAAACCGCTTCAGTTCCTCTGTCGAACGTGTCTGCTTCACGCGCCAAATGGCTTGTGCCAAGGTGTTTGCACCACCCCATGCGGCTACGTAGATAGGTCGTGAATCGTTTTCATCAGCCAGGCGGATGAGCAGTTCGCTGCCCGGCGAGTCGTTGCCCTCGCCGATCACCTTGATGCCCCCTCGTTCGCTACCCATCACGGCCCGACTTTTGAGATAGTCAGCACTGGGCCAGTAGCCGATTTGTTGCTGACCGCTCTCCTGCTCTATTGGCAGAAATCCTTGCTGATTGGAACGTTTCATCAGATTAGGCACATCCTTCCGATAGGCCTCAATGACACGAAAGAGATAATCTGTCCACTCTTTGGGATAAGGGTCACAGTTCCAGCCTACTGACGTAATCAGCGCTTCCACCTCGAAACAATCGGCGTAGGCCATCAAGCGTACCATCGACTCCATATCGTCGGGCTCCACATCTGCAGGCGCAATGTCCGTACAAACCACGAGGCGGGGCTTCAGCCCGTTTTCACCTTTCGCCAGCCCCACCGTCGAAACGGCCAGCATACAGATTAACGAAATAAGGATCTTCATCATCTTTTCCAAAATCATCAATGACATGGCAGAGGTACAAATAATTACTAATAGGTCTTTGGAGACTCCTTGCCGAAGAGGAACTGGGGCTGGTAGCCGCCGAGGTCGATGACGATCTTCTCGAACACGATGCCGGGATCCTGCGGGTGGATGGTGAGCGTGTGGATGTCACCCTCGCCGATGGCCAGTTCCACCTCTTTCTCCACCACGCGACTCGCTACCGTGGGGTAGTAGATGCTGTAGATGTTCTCGGGCTTCTCGTTGAGGTTACTGTTGAAGTTCACATGTACGGGCTTACCGCCGTCGATGGCGACGTCATAGACGAGACCGCCCTTGTCGAGGAAATCGAGGGTAGACTTGGTGATGACGTGGATTTTTACAGAGGAAGGAGAAACGGGAATGGAGGAACGAGAAGCGTTTTGGCCGAGAGAGAAACGGTAGGTCAGCGAAGCATTGTCCGTACCTTCGGTATAGGGCATGAGGGCGATGCCGCTGAGGGTACGACCCATATAGGGGATGACCGCCCACTTCGCAGAAGAGGCATCCTGACGGTTCCAGGTGTGCTCTGCCTCGATGCTGATATAGCCGTCCTTTGGTGAGAAGACGGGCCCTTGTTGAGGCTCGGGCACCACTTTGAGGTCCGGACAGACATCGGCAGGGTAGTTGTCGTTCCATATCTTATAGCTGATATGCTTCTGTATCATCATGCCGTCCCACTTGCCGCCGGCAATCTCCTTGTTGTATTGCAGGTTCAACTGCTGGTCACGCTCAAAGGCCTTTCTGCAGCGCTCTGCCCAGCAGTTGGCATCAGGATCGCCTTTGGCAGCCAACTCGTGGTTCATGGCCTGGGCATAGTACATCTCGTAGATGTTACCCATCGCCTGAATGGGGAAGAGCACGATCTGCCGGTAGGCATCCCTGGCTTCGGGCTTCAGCGTGATGAACTGCCGGAGGGCACGGGCCTCCAGAGCCTGATAGTCGGCCACCACCTGGGCGAACTCCTGGGTGGTGTAGGTCTTGGCGTCGAGCATCTCTGAGGTGATGCGGCCATTGTATTTGCTTACGAGGTTCAGCAGCTGAGTCGCCTCGCAGGCCTGGTCGGCGCCAAAGCTCTCTGCGCAGAAGTCGCGGGTATGGTCGAGGAGATGGTCGGCGTCATACTTCTTCGGATCCCATGCCATGTCCATGAACAGCTGGATGGGATACTCCATGGGCTTCAGGTCGCCGACGTTCAGGATCCATAGTTTCTGGATGCCGCCGTCGTAGGCCAGCGTCAGTTGTTCCCACATATTCTGTATCGGGGTGACGTTAATCCATTTCGTGTTGCGGGGGGCACCGACGTAGTCTACGTGGTAGTAGAGTCCCCAGCCGCCTTTGCGCTTCTGTTCCTCAGCGGTGGGCAGACGGCGCACGTTGCCCCAGTTGTCGTCGCACAGCAGTATCGTCACGTCGTCGGGCACACGGAGTCCGGCGTCGTAGTAGTCCTGTACCTCTTTATATAATGCCCATATCTGCGGGGTCTCCTTGGCGGGACGCTTCGTCACCTCCTTGATGATTCGGCGCTGGTTGTCGATGATGCTCTCCAACAGCTTGGTGTCGGTACCGTTGCCCATGGCCTCGTCGCCGTCGCCGCGCATGCCGATGGTCACGATGTCGTCGGTGCTTTTTATGCGCTCGATGCCCTCACGGAAGAAACGGTCGAGGTTCGCTTTGTTCGTGGCGTAGTTCCAGGCGCCCCAGCCCTTGCGGTCACGGGCATATTCCTGGTGGTTGCGGGCCATCGGTTCATGGTGCGAAGTACCCATCATCACCCCCATGGCGTCGGCGGTCTTCAGGTTCTCGGGGTCGTCGGCATAGAAGGCCCATCCCCACATGGCCGGCCACAGGTAGTTGCCCTTCAGGCGCAGGATGAGCTCGAACACCTTCTCATAGAACTTGTGCCCGCCGAAGTCGGTACCGAAGGTGTTCTTCACCCATGTCGTCAGACAGGGGGCCTCGTCGTTGAGGAATAGGCCGCGGTAGCGGACAGCTGGCTCTCCGTCGGTATAGTCTCCTTTCTTAAAATATAGAGAGGTGTGCTTCTCCACAGGCACGTCGGCCCAGTAGTACCAGGGTGATACACCGGCCTGGCGCGACAGCTCGTAGATGCCGTAGACTGTGCCACGCTTGTCGCTGCCGGCGATGACCAGCTGCCGGCCGATGGTCTTGATGATGTACTTCTCGGTCTTGCCTTTCAAGTCGCGCAGCTCTCCCTGCTTCACCCACTGGTCTATCTGCGGGTTCGTACCGACGGTACCGATAAGGATGACGGGTGTGTCCGTCACTTTGATCTGGTCACTACCCATGCCGGTCACCGTCCTAAGGTCGGTCAGCAGGTTGGCGGCAGCGCGCTTCACGCAACTGTGCTCGGCATCGGCATATCCGATGGTGAAGGTTCCCGGTTGCCAGGCATCGGCCTGGGGTTGGAATACGACGAATCTGTCAGCGGATACAGCTCCTGCCAGAATGGTAAGCCACAGCGTCATTGTCAGCATGGCTCTCTTTGTTAGTGGTTGTTGATTCATATGTTTTTGATCTTGAGATTGCATTCTGTGTGCAAAGATACCATGAAAAAACAGAAGGAATGACAACAAATGTTTCATTTTTTTTGGAAAATGTTTCATTTTATGTTTGTTTATTAAAAAAAAGGATTACCTTTGCACCAGAATAACTGAATCAATGTAATGCGACACAAGCTACTACTAATATTATTCATACTCATTCTTGCTCAGAGTCTGCATGCTCAGATGGGCAAGTTCTTTACGACTGACAACCAGCAGCTTTCCAGCAGTTTTGTCACTCAGGTGTATCTCGACCACGACGGATTCCTGTGGGCTACTACCCGCAACGGCATCAACCGCTACGACGGATATCAGTTCCGCGTATTCAAGAAAGAGAACGAGCAGGACAGGTCTTTGGCCAGCAACTATGTGAACTGCATGATGCAGGATCGCAACGGACTGTTCTACTTCGGCATGTATGGCGCCTTGCAGACATGGGACGGCGAACAGTTCCATAATGTCACTTTGTACGATCATCGGGGAAATCCTGGTCACGGTTTTGCCACGTGCTTCCTGGAGCGTGCCAATGGCGATGTGCTGGCCGGCACCTCGGGACTCGGCCTGATGAAATTCTCAGATAAGCAGACAGCCAGCCAGCTAGGCGGTGCCTTTGGCGATCTGCATACTGTCAACTCCCTGCTGGAGGACAAGCATGGCAACCTGTGGATGGTCACTTCCCAGGAGGGACTCCTCTCTTATGACGGTAAGACGCTTCGCCATTATCTGACCGACAGGAAAGACTTGATTCTGGAACAACTCTGTACCGACCGCGAGGGGAACATATACGTTGGCTCCAATGCGGGGCTCTACCGGCTGCAGGGCGACGACTTCGTCCATGTGGCTGCCACTGGCGACAAGAGCATATCTTCACTTTTCTGTGACCGTTACGACTGTATCATCGTCGGTTACGACGGCAAGGGTGTCGCCATCTATAATCCAAAGGAAAACAGCGTCATCGACAATCCATTCTTCAGCATGGAGGTCGACCTTTCTAAGAGTAAGGTCTACTCCATTACCGAGGACCGCAGCGGTAACCTGTGGTTCGGCCTGCTTCAGAAGGGACTCTACCGGCAGCCCATCAACTTCAACGGCTTCAGCTACATGGGCTATAAGCTTGGCAGCGGGCGTAACGTCATCGGTTCAGCCTGTGTCATCAGTGTGCTCATCGACAGTCATCAGCGCACATGGGTGGGTACCGATAAGGACGGCCTCTATGTCTTCGATTCCGCCAATCGTCTTCAGCAGCATCTGTTGGCGGGCATCCCCTCTACTGTGATGACCGTCGCGGAGAGTGCCGACGGCCGCATCTGGATAGGTTCCTACGGCGAGGGTGGGGGATGGATCGATCCTGTCAGCATGAAGTATCATCCCCTGAGCTATCCGGGCGACGACCATCTCATCATTATGGACATTGATGCCGACTCCCGGGGACGGATCTGGATGGCTACGATGCGCCACGGTCTGATTTGCATGGAGCCTGACCAGCAGATACGCACTTACAGCATGACCGAGGGTGCCGACAATGATCGCTCGGTGAACAGCATCTCCAACGACTTCGTCTCCCAGGTTCATGTGTCGCCCGACGGGCAGCGCGTCTATGCCGCCACCACGATGGGCATCTGCTGCCTTGACATTGCCAGCGGCAGTTGGACAAAGGTGTTTACCACGTCAGGCACCGACGGCCGGCCCGTGCCCAGCAACTGTCTTAACTACGGTGAGCCCGTCAGGGTCGCCCGTGAGTACGACGGCCGTCTGTGGTATGGCACCAATACAGGACTCTTCTGTTATGACCTGAAGACACACCAGACACGTTCTTTCACAACAGACGACGGACTCTCCGATAATGCCATCGCTTCCATTGAGCGTGACCCTCAGGGTAAGCTGTGGGTCTCCACAAGCCATGGCCTCACGCTCTTAGACCCCGATAGTGGCAGTGCCACGAACTATTTCGCTGACGACGGTCTGCAGAGCAATGAGTTCAGCGACGGTGCTTCATGCTGCTCACCCGACGGCACTATCATCCTCGGCGGAACAGGTGGCATCACGTGGTTCAAGCCACAGGACATCCAGCAGAGCAAGTGGGAGGCCAATGTCATGCTGACGGCTTTCACCATCAATGGCGAACCCGTGAACACCGCCACGGTCTCGGGAGGCCGTCAGGTCACCGCCACCACCGTCAGCGCCAGCACCCGATTCGATCTGGGCTACCACGACAATTCATTCGCCATCCAACTCTCTACGCTGACATACGAGAATCCGGAGCACATCGTCTACCTATATAGTATCAACGGTGAGAACTGGCATGCGTTGCCTGCCGGTCACAACGAGATATCGTTCTCCCATCTCCCGCCGGGCACCTATCGTTTCCGGGTGAAGGCCGAGCGCAACAGTTTTGAGACCCCCGAACGCAGTTTCACCGTCATCGTCCGCAGTCCATGGTATCGTTCCGCATGGGCCTACTTCTTCTATGCTCTTGTCTTGGGACTCTTCGTATGGCAGTTCCTCGCATACCGTTATCACCGTGAGCAGAACCGTCTGCGCCTTCAGGCTCATATCCACGCCGAGGAGATGGGCGAGGCCAAGCTGCGCTTCTTCATGAACATCAGCCATGAGATCCGCACCCCGATGACGCTCATTATCACACCCCTGCTCTCGCTCATCAAGAAGGAGGACGATCCCGAGCGGAAGAGTGTCTACGAGACTATCCGCCGCAATGCCGAGCGCATCCTCAGCCTGATCAACCAGATGATGGACCTGCGGAAGATCGACAAGGGTCAGATGACCATGCGTATGAGCGAACAGAACCTCGTGGGGTTCATCAATGATATCTACACCCTCTTCAGCCATCAGGCTAAGTCGCGGCAGATCAATTTCCTCTTCGAGCACGACAGCGACCGTCTGCCCGTATGGATCGATCGCACCAATTTCGACAAGGTGGTTGTCAACGTGCTCTCCAACGCCTTCAAATACACCCCGGCAGGCGGAGAGATCGGCATCCGACTCACCCACGATGATAAGCATGCCGTCATCGCCGTGCGCGACAATGGCGAGAAGATTCCCGAGGACAAGCTCGATAAGATCTTCGAGCGTTTCTATCAGACAGAGTCCAGCTCCAACGACCGTTACGTAGGCACGGGCATCGGCCTCGACCTCACACGTTCGCTCGTGGAACTGCATCATGGCACGATTACCGCCCATAACCTGGAACAGGGCTGTGAGTTCGTCATCACCATCCCTCTCGGCAAGGATCATCTCAAACCGGAGGAGATCGTCACGGAGATCGACGCGCCGCAGGAGACACTCATGTCGCTGACAGAAGAGCCGGAGCCTGTGGAAGATGAGATGAAGCCGACGATGGAACAGCCGGCCATGAGTGGTAACAGCATTGTCATTGCCGAGGACGACGAGGAGATACGCAACTATCTGGAGGCCGAACTTTCCCGCGACTACGACGTCCACTGCTGTGTCAACGGTCGTGAGGCCCTCGCAGAGGTCTACCGTGTTCATCCTTGTCTGGTCATCAGCGACGTGATGATGCCCGAGATGGACGGCCATGCCCTCTGTTCACAGCTCAAGGCGAACAACTCCACCAACTTTATCCCTGTGATCCTGCTCACTGCCAGGAGCCGCGAGGAAGACCGCCTGGAAGGTCTGGAGACAGGTGCCGATGCTTATCTCGTCAAGCCCTTCAACCTCGACATCCTGCGGCGCACCATCCAGAACCTTCTCAACTCCCGTCGCCTGCTGCGCCTGAAGTATGAGCGCACTGACGAACTGGAGGAACGGTTAGAGACCATCCAGCTGAAGTCACCCGACGAGAAGCTGCTGGAGAAGATTATGGAGTGTGTGCGTAAGAACCTCACCAATTCTGATCTGAACATCGACATGATATCCGAGGAAGTCGGCATCAGCCGTGTCCACCTGCACCGTAAGATGAAGGAGCTCACAGGTCAGACACCTCACGACTTCATCCGCAGTATCCGTCTGAAGAAGGCTGCCCAGTTGCTCACGGAGAAAGGCATGAACGTCACCGAGGTGATGTATGCCTGTGGCTTCGCCAACTCCGCCAGCTTCTCCACCATCTTCCGCAAGTACTATGGCATGTCGCCCCGCGACTACATGAAGGAGCATCAGGAAAGGTGATAATCGTTTACAGTCTATAGGTTAATGTTTATAGTTTAATGTTTATAGTTTATAGATGATAACCAGGCAAGCCCTTCATCAATCCCAGAAGACTATAGATTTGAAGATTATAGACTCGAATCCTATACAGAATTCTATAGAAGTAATCATCTATAAACTATAAACATTAAACTATAAACAAAAAAAAGAATATGATTGGAGTAATTCTTGCGGCCGGAATGGCCAAGCGGCTCAGACCGCTCACGGACGAACGTCCGAAGTGTCTTCTCAAAGTGGGAGAGCGTACGCTTCTCCAGCGCACCGTCGATGCCATGCTCGCCGCAGGCATCAACGAACTCGTCGTCGTCACCGGCTACCGTGCCAACATGATCCGTGACTTCCTCACCGCTCACTATCTCTCCGCACCCATTCCTGGGCAAAGCTCGCATACCTCTAGCCTTTCATCTAATCTCACTCCTCACTCCTCACTCCACACTCCACGAATAACCATCCATTTCATCGACAACCCCGACTACGCCCACAACAACAATATTTTCTCGTTGTGGCTCACCCGTCCCTATACCGATGGCCGTGATTTCCTGTTGATGGACAGCGACATCCTATGCGATCCTGCCATCATCCCCACCGTCATCAATGTAGGCGACAGTGCTCTGGCGCTGAACCGTCATGAGCTGGGTGAGGAGGAGATGAAGGTCGTTGCAGATGCAGAAGGGCGCATCATGGAGATCAGTAAGACATGTCGACCTGAGGATGCTGCCGGTGAAAGTGTAGGTGTTGAGCGTATGACCGCCGATTACAGTACTGCCCTCTTCCGCGAACTTGAACAGATGATTGAGCGCGAGGGACTCATCGACATCTTCTACGAGCGTGCCTTCGAGCGTCTCATCCCTCAGGGGCATACTTTCCGTATCGTCGATACCACCGATCTTTTTTCTATCGAACTCGATACCCCCGAGGACTTCGAAAACGCCCAGCGTCTCATCCCCGCCGCCTTATGGTAAGAACGAAGCAGCCCGCCAATCGGCGGGCTGCTTCGTTCTTACAGGCGGAAGCCAAAGAAGGCGTTTTTCCTTTCTTGTACTTCTTCAATTACCGCGGCACACTCCTGCTAATAGGGTGTCATGATGAGGAACAAGAGGGCATTAATGTCTTCCTGGTTCACATCGCCTTCACCTGTTATATCGGCCACCTGTTCGTTAAAATGCTCTGAAGCCTGATCATTCATGAAATTGATGATCTCCACGATGTCGGCCACATTGACAGCGTTGTCGCCATTGACATCCCCCATCATGGAAGATCCCTCGGCAAGCTTTATCGACAGAGTCAGGTCATTGGTCTGATCCACGCGGTCTGTCCCATACTGACTCTTGTCTTGCAGCATGCTATTCGCCAGAGCCAGCAGTTGCTGTGCCTTCTCTTCACCTACGAAGGCTTTGCCGTATTCAGCGGCATTCTCCAATATCGACAGAGTCTCGTACGAATCACCATTCTCATTCTCATTACCTTCAGCATGGATGATAAATGCCCGGACTGCTGTGGGAGCGATCAATCTGTACACCGTGCCCCTTGCGGATAACTGTGACTCGACAGCTTCACCCAGCCGATCTTTGGCTTCAGGCACCTCTTCGTAGATTCTTCCTGTCGTAATTGCCATCTCGGTCAGATCTGCACTCAAGGTCACTTCCCGATAGTCGCAGGGGTAGGAGATGAGCGAACCCGTGTTCACATCATAGATCTCGCTGGTCTTGTCGGCATTCCAGTCCCTGGCGATGTCCGAGGTGTGGAAATGCCCGGTGAACACTACGCGGATGCCGGCATCTGCCAGAGTGTTGCGGACGTTCTCGTAGTCGTCGACGACAGCTGTAGCCACAAAGGTATCTACACCCGTAAAGTGTGGTATCAGCGGATGGTGCATCATGGCTATCACCTTCTTCCCGCTTGCACTTGCTGCTGTTGCCTTTTCTGCTACCCAGTCCAATGTGGTCTGAGAGACGCTGCCGTCTGTACCCGAGTCGATGCCAATGACAACCAGCCCTGCGATGGGTTCACAAGCATAGGTTAGCGTCGTCTCCTCTCGCTCCGAACTGGCCCCGTAGCCATAATCGGCATATTGCGCAGCAAACCAGTCGTTCGTCGCCACGGCAGCTGGCGTCGTGTCTTCCCCGTCGTAATACACCGCATCAGGGTTGGCATCCCGGTCATGATTACCGGGTATCACCAATGTCTGAATGCCCATCGCTCTCAACTCGTCTAGTTTGCCGGTCACATACTGGTGACTCACTTGCTCACCGTCTTTTGTCAGGTCGCCGGAGATGAGTACGAGTCCTGGGCGCAGATCCTGTTTGATGCGCTCAATCATATTGTCGAACAGGCTTTGGCTGTAGTCCTCCATTTTACGTTGTCCGCTCAGATAGGTCGTCCATGCCGTTCCCTCATTGACCAGCAGTTCAGGGGCCATCACGTGAGGGTCAGACAGCACCACTATTTTCCGGTTGTCGATGCCATCGGCTTGATCAGTAGTCCCCAGCGTCTGTGCGCTGCTCTCACAGCATATCCCCATGATAAGGATTGCCATCATTATGATTCTTTTTGCTCTCATCATTCCTATCACCTATCATTTTGTTTATCGGCTGCAAAGTTACAAAAAATCGAGAGAAATACGAAAGGAACTCGTTTCTTTTTTTGCCGAGACGGAGTAATTTCGCCCGCCAAAGGACAGCTAAATATACTCACCACTGGATAGTCTGCTTGGAGAGATTAGACACTACGAATCCCGTCTATGACCCTGTCGGAGAAGAGTTCAGAAGGCGGATGCAGAAGAAGGGAAGGCAAAGAGTGAGGTGGTTAGTGCCACTACCCAACTGAAACTGACTGCTTCTGATGGCAAGAAGTACAACACCGATGTCATTGGTCAGGCTGACGAAGTAGTCGCAGACAGGTACTTGGGTATGACGGCTGCTATGACTCAGGTACCTGTCGGCTCATCCCCACGGCTATTCATAACGCACAGCACTCCTGACCCCGCGTGCTCACGGCACCGCCGTTCACATAGGTCATATAGCCGGCAGCGGATATGGCGTCCATGGCGTTCTTATGCTCCTGAGCAATCGTAAAGATACTCCTGTCGTAGAGCGAAGCGGGGATGATCAACTCAGCATAGCCGTCTTTTTCTACCAAGGCATAATTAGCGTCGATCAGCTTGTTGATGGCATCGCTGAAGAAGCCCTGCTGTCCGGTTGGGGTCTGCACGGGGTTGTCATCGTTTCCATCAAAGATGCAGGATGTTGGTAGGATACTGATGCTCGCCAAGAGCATAAGGGCCAGAATGGAATTCAGAAATCTCTTCATAATAGTTATTGTATTTATTAGTAATTATTTCTGGCGGCAAAATTACATCAATATTACTAAATGACCAAATTTAAGTGTAAAAAACGGCTTAAATTTTGATGATTTGAAAAAAATACTTAATTTTGCACCGTCAATTTAACGAAATGCAAAAATGAAACGCTACAAATTACTATGGATGTGGGTTGCCATCCTATTCTGCACCCTATCATTTAATGCTTGTTCTGATAATAAAGACAATCCTTCGACTTCGGAATTTTCAAAGACCACTGAAGGTTTCTTTACTGCGGAAATCAACAAACTGATCGACGCTAATTATCCCGATGTGGTGGCCAATGGCTATGCCAAGCTGATCATCCCGAAGACGATGTATAAGGAGGGCCTCTTCAGTTTTCCCACCAATGCCGCAAACGATATGAAATACATGGTCGATGCAGGTTTTAAGGCCTACGTGAACGGCGGAACCGTACGCGATGCCATTCTCGGAAAGCCTTCTCACGACGTAGACTTCTCCACGAATGCCTCTATCGAACAGATTGTTGCCACGGTGCCTAATGCCAAGTCGTTCAACGCCTTCAGAAACATCTGGGTGGTCAAGGCCTATCACGACGGCGACATAGAGACCGACATTGCCCCGATCTTCGCCATCTTCCCCGAGCTTGCCGGCAAGGCCAACGTACCTGTGTCAAATAATCAGGATTCTCCCTATTCTCAGGACCTGCTTGAAGACACTTACAGCCGCGACTTCACCTTCAACTCGCTCTACTACGATTACGGCAATGGCGATGTCATTGACTACCATGGTGGTCTGCACGACCTGCGTGAGGGATTGGTAAACACCGTTGTCGATGCCGACCTGAAGGTGAGGACCGATCCCCGTGTCATCCTGCGTGGCCTGCGCTTTGCCGCCAAGTATGACTTCAAGGTGGGTGAAGCGTTCGACAAGGCCCTCAGGGCACACTCGGAGGCATCGCTTGCCACGATCGACACCTACAACGCCGTCTATAATATGGAGAGCGGATTCAACGGTGGCTTCGCCCTGAAGTATTATGATCTGCTATATGAATATAAGGTGGCCCAGTTCTTCTGGACTTCGCTCAAGGACCGCTTCGGCACCAGCAGCTATGACAACCTGGTAAGGGGTCTGCTCGGCCAACTGGACCGTCAGGGCAAGGCCGATATGGCACTGCCGCTGGCTGCCATCTTCTGGCCCAGATTTGCCGATGACATCAAGTCGAAGGCGAACCCAACTGCTGCTGACGTGAAGGCCGTCTGGGAAACCATCGACAAGGAGAACCGCGACAACTACAAGTTCGACTATAAGGACTATACTTATATTCCCCAGTTCATTCAGGATGTGTGGTATCTGCAGCTGCAGATGGCCGACAGTGCCAACCAGACAGCCGACAAGGCTGCCCAGATACGCAAGGCCGACCACTTTGCTGAAGCGCTCAGATTGCTTGAGGCACGTGCCGCTCTCGATGCGTCGCTCAACAGCATCGTGGATTACTGGTCATGATATCCATTATAAAGAAATAATAATTACATAACAATAACTAATTAGGTATAATGAAATACTCAAAGTTTTTTAATGTGTGGCTGCTCTTATTGAGCATGTGTCTGGTTACTGCATGTTTTGATGATGACAATCCAGTAGTTCATGTTGACACAGAGAAAGGTGTTATTACCGAGTTCTACAATGAGACCGTCAATAAGATGATTGACGAGAACTATGAGAAAGTCAAGGCTAACGGCTATGCTGAGCTCGTTATCCCTGCTACGCTCTATCCGAAAGGTATGATCAAGATGCCTGCTGCCGATATGGAGGCTATGGACTATGTGGTAAAGTCAGGCCATACGGCTTACGTCAACGGCGGTGCCGTGCGTGACGGTGTGATGGGCAAGGAGCTCCACGACGTGGACTTCTCTACCGATGCTACAGCCGACGAGCTGGTGGCTATCGTGCCCAACTCCCACAAGACACAGGCTGGCAAAGTGGAGATTGCCCAGGCTGAGCATGAGGGTGGCATGCGTACCGACATGGTGCCCTATCAGGCTATGGATATACGCCTGAAGGGGCAGCCGGGTATTCCCGAGAGTGAGTATTTCGGCCAGACTTACAGCAAGAATCTGATTGACGACTCTTTTGGACGCGACCTCACCATCAATGCCGTTTACTATGACTTCCAGACGGGCGACATCATCGACTACCACGGTGGCCTGCACGACATCCGCGAGAAGATTATCCGTACTCCATACGAGCCAAACCTGGCCTTTACGATCGACCCGCAGTCAATGCTCCGTGCTGTGCGCTTCGCAGCCCGCTATGAGTTCACCATCGAGGAGAATACGGCTCGGGCCATCGAGACCAATCTGCATAAGATAGAGTCTGTCAATCCTGCGCTCCGCCGTTTTGTGGTGATAAAGGGCTTCTGCGACAAGTGCGCTTTCCGCACCTATCAGTACAACGTGAGATACGGTGTGCTTGACTATCTCTGCCCGCTGCTGAAGGACTATATCGGCAATGCCGATTATGAGGACTATCTGAAGACCGTGTTCGACTATGTGGATTCTCAGAAAGCAATGGAAGCCAGTCTGGCCTATTGTATTCTCTTCATGCCTCCTATGATGAAGGCATTTGGCGACCAAGAGCCTACGCTGGAAAACGTCACGGCAACCTTCGACCAAATGGAGCAGGACAGCGGTCAGGACAAGCTTTTCTGGCTTGAGGACTACTACTTCACGAAGAAAGACCCGATGCATATCTGGCTGAATTACCTGTTGATGACCAACGACGAGACCCTGGAGGATGCAGCGTTGATGAACAGCATCAGAAAGGAGTATACGTTCAAGAGCAGTCTGATGTTGCTCAATGGTATGGCTCTGTACGATCCCAGCCTGAAGAAATACGCCGACGAATGGAACAAGGATCTGCCCGCAAGCACCGATCTTGACAACATGGAAGCAGATTACACGGTGAAGGACGGAGAAGTCCTGACAGGAATCAGTGAGTATGGATTGATCATCCCCGACGGTGCGACCATCACCCTGGAGAGTGCCGGTACGATGGAATCCATTATCTGTCAGGGCGATGCAAAGATCATCCTTTCCAAGGGCACCACAAACATTATCAGTAATGAGGAGGGCTATGGTAGCGCCATTGTGACGAAGAGCGGCAAGACGCTGACCATTGACGGTGAGGGCACACTCTGCGCCTTCGGCGGTCAGGAAGGTGCCGGCATCGGCGGTAACGGTCATGTCTTTATCGATAACGGTACGATTGAAGCCTATGGTGGTCAGTATGGTGCTGGCATCGGCAGCGAGCTGCATTCACCATGTGGCGACATCACGATTAACGGCGGAAAGATCAAGGCTGTAGGTGGTGACCAGGCTGCAGGTATCGGCAGCGGTCAGGATGGTGAGTGCGGCAAGATTGTCATCAAGAGCACAGTGACGGAGGTTGTTGCCATAGCCGGCGATGAATGCGATAACAACATCGGTGCTGGCGTGGATGGCACGTGCGGCGAGGTGACTATCGAGGATCCCGCCAAGATTAAGAATGAATAATCGAGATTAGAATCTCTCTTTGCGACAGATATGGCAAGCGTTGCTGTGTCTGTCGCAATTTTTTTATACTTGTCACAAACACTTGAGTCAAAATACACGGAAAAAGTTGGAATGTGCTACGCCAGTTCGGGATAAGAAGTTCTAAAACAGCATAAGTTGCTTGGTGTTTTCAATACAATATCCCTGCAGTGCCTGTGGCTTATTGTCGAAGAAGCAATATGCGGCCAGTGCCGCAATCATACTCATGATGAAATTGTTGACCGACCTGTGCCTTGAATGTACCAGTTGTGCGGTATTCTTAAGCATGTCGTTAATAGTCTCGATGATGCACCTCTTACGTAGCATGACCTTGTCCCACATGGGCATGAGCTTGTTCTTCATGTTGGTTCTGATACCTGTCACCAGATGAACCCCGTCTTCGAAAAGCATGTCAAAAAGCCTGGGTGAGATGTATCCCCTGTCGGCAAAGAGCTTCCCGTAGAGTGTCTTGGCCAAGACTGCCCAGACCTTCGGGTCCCTGTCATCCACATTGGCACCTGTGAAACAGAACGTAATGATCTCGCCTCTGTCGTTGCAGACCAGATGCAGTTTGAAACCATGGCACCATCCCATCGTCCCTTTCCCATCAGTAGCCAGACCTTTGAACACCTTGTTGGCATAACGTCTGAGATTGTGGCAGACAGGCACCATCGTAGAGTCCACGAAACTGATGCCAGTACAGCGTCCGAAGGCTGAGAGGTTAAGGAAGAATATCATCTGGAAGAACACGCGGCTCTCGAGTTCCACGAATCGGTTGTAGGATACGGCATTGGGGAAATCGGACTTCAGATGCTGCCTGATGAAGAACAGGTAGTAGTGTTTAAAGTTGCGGAACGAACCAAACTGGAACACTATCAAAATGGTCATGATCTCACTGTCGGAGAGGGATGCCTTACGGTAGCGGCGCGCCTTACCATCAGAGGACATAAGAGACTTTTTGTCTATCTGCTTATCAAATTCATTGCAAAATTCATCCACGGCACAGAAAATTTTTGTAACTTTGTACTCGGTAATCATGAGTTTATTCTTTTGTTTAACTTTATAAGTGATTGGAATTCAGATATAAAGGTACAAAAAATATCTCAGATTACCAACTGTTTATACGACTTTCTTATCCCGAACTGGGGTAAAATACTGGCTGCACTTCGCCGTGAGGCCGAAGGACAACCGGAGAAAGACGATGATGTTACAAGTCTAATCCTTGATCTTCATGAGGGCGATGCCGATGACGATCCAGATGATCTCACGGACACGGCAGATGATGCTCACGAAGATGCCGAGGGCGGCAGAGAGGCCGAGGGCGGCGATGGAAAGGACGAAACCACCCTCCTGAACGCCGAGCTGCATGGGCAGGAAGCCGATGAGGTTGGCAAACAGCGTGGTGAACGACACGATGAGGATGGCATGGAGGTAAGTGAGGGTGATGCCCGTGAAGCCACCTCCACAGTCGATGCCGAAAAGCAGGAGCATAAAGAGCACCTCGCTCGACTGGACGACTCGTGACAGGTATTCGAGGACAAGCGAGCGATAGAAGGCACGCTTGTCTTCTGCGTAGAGGGAGGCTATCTGTTGGTCGATGTTGCGGAAAGTCTCACCACGTTTCTCGAGTTGACGGCCACTCCAGCCCTTCAGTCCGGGGATGCGCCCTAGAAGGTGAAGTGTGCTGACCACCAGTCCCTTGCGGTAGCCTCTGGAGAAGATCCAGAAGAAGATGAGGCAGAAGACGATGATGATGCCCAGTACGGTGGCGATGGCGGTGTTGATGGGCAGGTCGCCGATGGCTGCCAGACCCAGATAGATGAAGATGGATGAGAACCAGAACCAGAAATGGGCGAAGAAGTGCATCATCGCATAGAGGATGACGCTGGAGGCGGCATGCTGGCCGCTGATGTCCTTCGAGAGCTCAAGGATGCGATAGGGCTCCCCTCCGAGACCACCGACGGGGGTGGCGTAGTTGAGGGCGTAGCCGGTGATGGTGAGCCGGAAGATGCGCCAAAAGCCAGGCTTGCCGCTCTCCTCCGGGGAGGATGCTGTCTTGCTGCGGATGATCTCGCGCCAGGAGAGGGCGTTGATGCCGTAGATGATAATCCATACGCCGACGATGGGGATGAGCCAGTAGCCGGCATGACAGATGTGCTCCCACAGCTCGACGAAACTGACGTCGAAGGTGAAGAGCATGACTACCACAGCGGCAATGCCGAGGAAGAAGAAGAGGTTGTTGAGGCGCTGCTTGGACATGTTTCTTTTGTTTATAGTTTAATGTTTATGGTTTATAGATGATTACTTCTATAGTATTCAAATCTATAGTCATCAGAGATTGATTAATGGCTTGCCAGGTTATCATCTATAAACTATAAACTATAAACATTATATTTTCTTAGTGAGTTGTCGGCAGAAAGTCTCGTGTCGATGGTTCACGTACCAGGCGAGGAAGCCCATGGCGAAGATTTCGAAGAGGAAATACATGGCGGGCAAATCGACCAGGCAGAAGAGGAACAGCCAGAAGGAACGGAAATTGAATGTGAGCAGACCGTTCAAGAAGATAACGGGCAAAGACTGCTGACGGAACGACTCGCGCAGCTCTGCGGGGATGTCGCTGGCATGAGGACCGTATTTCTCATGCAGACGGGCCATGAGGCGCTGGAACTGGGGCGTGGCCTTCTCCTGGGCTTTGGTGTAGCCCACGTAGTCTTTCTGGAACCAGCGATAGATCCAGGGGGTGTCTGCCGACATCTGGTCAAGAATCTCCTGTTGACGGCGGGAATTGTCGAGTTCACTTCCCTTCTCTCCCTTTAGGAAAAAGAGGTGGACGTTGATGTAGTAGTCGGCCAAACGCTGTTGCCCTGCTATGCCTACAATGCCAGACCACAGGCCGAAGGCGTAGACGATGAGGGTGGCGATGATGGCGTTCTGCTGTGTGTCGGCAATACCGAGCCAGGAGAACTCGATGTCGTGGTGCAGATAGAAGCGCCAGACCATTGCGTGATAGATGGGCACGAACCATGTGAAGCCTGCCGCTCCGTCGAGGATGCGCCCCAGCGGACTCTTCTTACCCGTCATACGGGCAAGCTGGCCGTCGGTACAGTCGAAGATGTCGGCAATCATCAGCAGCACGATGGCGATGATGTTGAGCATAAGCCCGGACCAGCCGCAATAGTAGTAGCTGGCACAGCCGAAGAACACGGCACTGCCTGCTCCGATGAACATCGAGGCGATGGTGACGGTGTTGGGATGGATGTCGAACTTTGCGAAAAAGACAGCCAGATAGTAGCACAAAGGGCGGATGACGTGCAAATCAAGCCAGTCCTCGGTCTCGGCGGATTTCAGCGTTGCTGCGTATTTCTCGTTCATATCTTTTTTGTTTACAGTTTACAGTTTACGGTTTACAGTTGATTACCTGGCAAGCATTTCCTGTTGCTATCCATTTTTCCGGCAATTCTATCTATAGAAGTAATCATCTGTAAACTGTAAACCGTAAACTGTAAACATACTATTTCTCACTCCAAACTCTCTTGATGGTATCGACGACAACCTGCGTCTGTTCCTTACGACCGAGGGTGATGCGGAGACAGGACTCCAGACCCTTGTCGGCCATGAACTTGATCTTGTAGTCCTGGATCTTCAAGGCTTCCATCAGGGCTTCCTTGATCTCAATGGGATACTTGATGAGGATGAAGTTGGCAACGCTCTTGTAGACCTTGAAGCCGGGCAACGGTCCCAGCTCCTTCTTGTAGAGCTGACGGCCCCACTCCATGTCATCAGCTACGCGGCGGTAATGCTCGTCGCTCTCGAGGGCAGCGATGGCCACAGCCTCTGAGAAGCGGTTGAAGCCCAGATATTTGTTCGAGTAGCTGAGAAACTGGTCGTGACCTTCGCCGATGAAGCCGAAGCCGCAGCGGAGTCCGGGCAGACCGTAGAACTTTGAGAGTGTGCGGGAGATGATTAGGTTGCGGTACTTGTTCACCAGCGGGGCGATATAGTCGGTGTCGCTGGTGATAAAGCTGGCATAGGCCTCGTCGACGAGCACCATCGTATCGTCTGGGATGTTCTCCATGATACGGCCTATCTCCTCGCTGCTGAGGCTATTGCCCGTGGGATTGTTGGGCGAGGCGAGCAGGAGCATACGGGGATGGATGCGGTTGGTGTATTCGATGACTTCGTCGACATGGTATGCGAAGGTGTCGTCCATCTCGTGGAGGGGGTACATCTCGAAGGTGCCACCGCACTCGCTGGCAACACGGTTGTAGTACCACCATGAGAACTCGGGGATGAGGATGGTCTTGTTGTCGCCTTCCATCAGGAAGTAGTGGATGGCGTTCTTGAGGATCTCCTCTCCGCCGTATGCCAGGAGCACACGCTCCTCTGGTACTCCGTAGATCTCGCTGAGGCGCACGGAGATAACGCTTTTTTTGCCTTGGTCATATATGCGTGTGTAGAAACAGAGATCCTTTGGATCGAAGTTCTTCACAGCATCAAGCACTTTCTGGCTTGGCTCAAAATTGAATTCGTTTCTATCGAGGTAATTCATATCTAATGTCTTAAACGGGTGCAAAGTTATGAATAATATTTGAAATTCTATCCAAATTAACCTAAATTATCTCCATTCTCCCTAAAATGTGAGTCGGAAGATGTATCTGACGCCCCATTTGTGACTGGTGGGGAGGTCGAGGTAGTTCAGACGGCGCACGAGGTCGACATGGAAGAGCTTGAAGATGTTGTGTACTCCGACGACGAGCTCGAAGTAGGGCTGGTTGCGGTCCATGACGTTACAGCCCTCGGGGAAGTACATCAGACGGTCGCTGCCGGCGTTCTGTGGCAGCGACGGGTTGTTCTTGTCGCTGAGGGTGCCCCAGAGGGTGTTGATGGCGATATACTCGCGCCACTTGAGTTTCTTCAGCAGCGGGATGCGGTTGAAGAGCTTGCCGTTCATGTCCCACGACAGCATCATCGAGGCATAGCGGTCGTTGAGGAACTCCATGTTGTTGATGAGGTTGTACATCTCTTCCTCGATGACGTACGACTGGTTGGCGGGTGGCTGCAGCAGGAGCATATATGGCACCTGGTTCCACTGGATGCCGCCCTTGAGGAAGAGGTCTACCTTTCCCCAGCTGTTGAGCCAGAAGCGCTTGTAGATCTTCGCCTCGGTGACGTTGGAGGTGTACTGTCCGCCGAGGAATCCCTTGATGCCGAAGGTGTGGCTGAGGGTGAAGATGGGCACATCGCGGTTGATGGTGATGCGGCGCCGCTTGTTGTTGATATAGGTCTCGTCGGGGGCGTAGCGAAGTTCTGCAAACAGCTCGGTAGTGCGCAGGAACTCGCGGTGGTGCATCTTGATGTCTGTGTTCTCTTGCTTCGGCATGTTGAGGGTGCGGAACGACATGGCACCGCAGGCCTCCATCTCCTCGGCCTTCAGCGAGAGGGTGGTCTTCAGACCGCCGTAGAACTCGTATTCCAAGCCGAGCGACTGACGGTTGCAGAGCATCATCTTGTCGATCTTCGCCCATTTGAAGGCCACGAGGAAGTTATCCTTATCGGTAGGCAGGAAGCGGTCGCTGGGCGTCTGCACATCGTAGCTGCTCTCCAGATGGATGGTGCGCTTGGGATACTCCCATGGCGAGTAGACCTTGTCGATGAAAGAGTAGTCGAGGCTGGCCTTGTAGTAGTTCTTCTTGCTGCCCCAGCCGTGGGCATAGTATCCGCCCAGGAACCAGCGCTTGTTCAGATGGGCTGTGGTCGTTGCACTGATACGGCTTCGCCACCCGTCGAAGTTGTTGCGGGTGAGGACGGTGTTCACGGGCGTGAGGTCAATGGGGTTGGGGTTGCCGATCTCGATGGAGTTCTCGATGAGGGCGTCGAGGCCTATCATGAAATACTTGAAGCCCTTGATGTTCTTGATGTTCTTCACGAACGACCCCATGTTGTCCTCGCTCTTGGTGAGCTCCACCTGTCGGTATTCGTTCCAGAACGACTTGCCGCGCATGCCCGCATCGGGCTCCTTGATCTCCGTGCGCTTGCCGCGGAACAGCTTGTTGGGCATCTCATCGAAGGAGTAGCCGCTATACCGGTTGTTCTTGATGACGATAGCCTCCTGGATGAACTTGGCAAAGTGGAGTTCGGTGATCATATCGTCTTCGGTCAGCACCCAGTCGCCGTTGTCGAGGCGCTCGAACTCCTGATTGATGCGCAGGTTCTTCACCCAGTTGACTGATGTCTGCTTGGGCAGGGTGAGCTCGCAGCGGCGCACATGGTAGGTGGAGTCCTTGAGGATGTAGATGTCGCCACGGAAACCGAAGTCCATCTGGTTGTTTGGCAGGAAGTGGAGGTGTATGCACGAGTCGCGCTCGATCTTCACCGTGTCTTCGATATAGAAGCGGTAGAAGGCGATGGCATCCTTGCCGATAGGTGAGGTGAAGGGGTACTGCACGAGGCGGATCTGGTCGTCGTAGAGGTTCACGTCGGTGAACACCTCCTTCAGCACGACGTTCAGGATGTCGCCTGTCTGGAAGAGGTCGTTGATACCCGATGACTGCTGACCCTTGATGATCTTCTTTTTCGTCTGTGGGTCCTTGCGGTAGATGTGCTCCTCGACGGTCTCGTCGACGCTGATGGGGAGGATGAGCTTGTTGGTGTACTGGCACTCCTCTACCTGGTCGAGCAGCCACGGGGTGCTGGAGAAAGGCTTCTGCTGCAGGCGCTGCGGCGTGAGGTCGTTGGCGGCGAGCGTCAGCTTCTCGTATTTGTCGTAGCGGTAGTAGTCGTGGTTCGTCAGGTCGCTGAGCTTCTTGGCGGCGATCACTTTCTTCATCAGTTCCACGGCGGGGTTGTTCTTGCGACTGTACTTGCCGCGATCTGCCTGGATGGTTACCTCTTTCAGTACGGCATTGTCGGGCTTCAGGGCGATGTTAAGGGGAATCTTTGTAGCGTTGTTGATGAGCACCACCTGCGACTTGTAGCCTACGGAACTGAAGGTAATGCTCCAGCCTGCATGGCGGGCAATGCTGAATTCTCCCTCTAGGTCGGAGATAACGGCCACGTTATGACCCTTGTACACTGCACTGGCATAAGGGATAGGCTCACCGGTGTCCGCGTCGGTGATATGGCCCTTCACATATTGCTGTGCTGTAGCAGTGATGAGTGAAAGGTGAAACGTGAAAAGAATCAGCAGAAGTCTTTTTGTCATGTTCAATGCTTCAATTCTCAATCTTCAATCATTTAATTGAACTTGTGTCCTGTGAATGTGTATTCCGTGTAGCCTCCCCGTTCGTTCATGCGGAGTGACTTCAACTCAGAGGTGTTCTTGTCGATGGTCATCACGAATGATGAGAAGATCATGCGGCGCTGGGCTTTCTTCGAATCAGCCTGCGGGGTGATTGTAATGACAATGTTGTTCCCCTGCTTGGAGAATGCGAGGTCTTTATAGCTTGCGAGTGAGCCTTCGCCCCCATTGAGAATATACTCAAAGACAGCCTGGAAGGTGGCAAACTGCGGATTCTTCTGGCTGCTCGTCTTGTGGCTTTTACCCTTGACCACCATTGTGAATTCACTGCCGTGCATGATCAGCTGGTCCTTGCCGCCATCGATGGAGATGCTTACGTCGGCAGGCTTCTTCATCGTCAGCGTACCTTTGCTGACAGCATCCTTGGCGAGAGCGTCTTTATGTGTGGTCTTCGTCGCAGTAGCTGTGACGGTTGTGGCTTTCTTGTATTTGGCGACAGCCTTCTGCAAGTCGGCATTCTGTGCTAAGCAGAATGATAAATGTAAAATGATAAATGATAAACCTATCAGCAGTCGTTTCATTGTTCTATCTATTTAGTTCTTAACTTCTTAAATCTCTAATCATATCTCTTACCTCTCACCTCTTACTTCTAAGAATTCCTTCCCGAGGATGACCGCACATGTGTGGAAAGCCGTCATTGCCACTCCCTCCAGTCCGTGAAGGATCAGGTTTTGACCTGTGAGTAACAGGTTGGGGAGAGGTGTGCGGGGAGAAAGCATGGTCATCATCAGGTTGTGATAGTCTTTTCTGATACCGTAGGCAGAGCCGCCGGGTGTCAGATTGTAGTCACGGTAGGTGAGCGGTGTACTTGTATAGTGGGCCTCGACAGCATCGCGCAAGCCGGGAACGACTGTCTCTGCCAGTGAGAGGCAGCGTTCGTAGGTCTGCTCTTTCCATGTGTTGTATGCATGGCTGCGACGGAAGAGACGTGTGTCCTCCCATGCCTGATACTCTTTTCTGGTGACGGGTGTCAGCAGGTCTATCTGTCGTGCGTAGCCGCTACCGTCCTCGGGAACCCGATAGGAGATCATCACACCACCGATGTCGCCCTTATTGTCACGGTCTTCGTAGAAAGACCACACATCAGGACGGCTGTAGACAAATTTGTTGTGGTTGAAGTAGGGTAGTGTCTCCTTCCTGATGACCAGCGAGGCTGTGAACATGCCAAAGGTATTCTCCAGTGATGACATACGTCTGCGGAACAGTTTCTTGATCACGTGACTTTCATGGATCCAAGAGAAAGTGCATGTGGGATGTACGTCACTGATAAAGATGCTGCCTTCGTAGGTCTCGCCGTTGCGGCATCTGGCGGCCACGATGCAGCCGTCTTTCTCGACGAGCTCGTCAACTTCGGTGCGGCAGAGGACTGTGCCTCCGTAGCGTTTGATGTCGTCGGTGAGTGAGTTGACGATCATGTTGCCGTCACCTTTCAGTCGCCAGCTGCTTTGGATGAAGCTGCTCTGTCCGTGGGCGAAGGTGAAGAGGGGTAGTGTCTCACGGCGCAGCTCCATCTTCAGGGCATTGCCTGAGAGGACGTTTACCAACAACGGGTCGTGGATGGTCGCGTTGAGCCAGTCGTAGGCACTTCCTGTCTGTGGTCCTGCTTCCTGTGGCCCCAGTTCCAGTTCACGTGTCTGCCTGAGCATGTCGACATATTGTTGCAGTCCTTCCCGCTCTTGAGGAAAAGCTTTTGACAGCGTGTCGACAAAATGGTCGTAGCCTTCTGCCATCGTAAAGGTGTCTCCACCGATGGTCACACGGTCGAAACCCTCGGGGTCAAGACGATGCCAAGGGAGGTGCATAAGCTCTAAGGTGGAGAACATGCGGTGCAGGGACTGTCCTTCAGCCAGGCCACCAATATAGTGCAGGCCTGTATCAAACATCAGTCCGTCACGACGGTAACTTTGTATACAGCCTCCGGGTTGTGCCTGCCGCTCTAACACGAGCACGCTCTTGCCTGCCTTGCTGAGGATGTGGGCACATGCCAGACCTCCAAAACCGCTGCCTATGATTATGACGTCGTACTTCATGCTTTCTTACTTCTAAGCCATCTGTAGACGGCGGGTTGCACAACGTAGGAGAGGATGACAGCCGAAAGGAGTCCGATGAGTGTAGAGAACCCCACACTCTTGATGGCAGGATGCTCGGCGATGAGCATGCTACTTACGGTGACAATCAGAATGACGGCCGAGAAGAAGATGGCGGTCTTGTGGTAAACCAGCAGTCGCTCTTCCTTGCCGATGAGGCCGTTGATGACGAAAATGCTGTAGTCGACACCGATACCGAAGATAAAGGTGGAGATGATGATGTTGATGAGGTTGAAACGCACATCGAATATAACCATCGCACCCAGTACGATGAGCCAGCTGAGCAGGATGGGCGCAAAGCCCAAAAGCGTCAGACGCCAGTCGTAGTGGAAACTCACTAATAGCACCACGAAGACGAAGAGCATCGACAGCCATTGGAGCACATTGAAGTCTTCACTCATCTGTATCAGTGTGTCGGTGGTATAATAATAGGTGTCGAGTACCAACAGGTTAGGGTCGGCAGCTACGGCATCGCAGATGCGGATGTAATCGCTCTCACTGCTACGCACGGAGTCGTTGGCACAGCGGACGCTGGTGAAGCAGAGATAGTCTCCATTGTAACTCTGTTCCATCAGCGTCGACTGGTAGCCCTCAGGAATGAGTTCTGCCTCGTAGAGGGCATCAGGCTCATAGCTGGCTGTGGCAGCCTCGAAGAAGGTCTCAAAGGCTTCTGGGCGCAGGCCTGCTTGTGGAGCAGTGGCGGCGATGAGACCCCTCATCTTTGTCAGCCGCTCTGGAGTCCAGTAGGCTTTCCATGCGTCGATGCGCTGCTGTTGTTCGTCGAGGGGGATGAACACCTTATTGGTGTGGGTGTAGCTCTTTACCAGTCCCATCTGCTCCAGAGAGTCAAGTTTCTTGTCGAGACGGGCGAAGTTTCGGATGGCTTCCTCCATCGTCTTACCCTGACTGGCGAAGTATTTCTGTTTGTCGCCTGTGTAGGTCTTGTCGCGGAGCAACTGTTCGGAGTGTTCTGTCATCTCCTCCAGATAGCCCAGATTATGCATGTCGGCATCGAAGCGGGTGCCACCGTAAAGGTAGAATACAACAGCCACCACCACGATGGCGGCAATGGTGATCAGCAAAGGCTTCTTCCTGTCGAAGGGGTAGTTGTTCAGACGGTCTATCAGTGCGAAGGCTTTCTTGTTTACTTTGTTCTTTTCTGCTCTCAGCATCTGCGGGAGATATGTCAGCGAGAACAATGTCGTACCGAGTATGGCGAAGGCGGCAAAGAGTCCGAAGTCGCGCAGGAGGTCGGTCTTGATGAAGATGAGTCCTGCGAAGGAACCAATGGTCGTGATACAGCCAAGGAGCACGGGCTTCGTCTCGTCGCGCAGCACCTGCTCGGGGTCGCTGACGTACTTATATTGTGTCAGTACATGAAGCACGTAGCTCATGGCTACACCTAACACCACACCGCCGATGCCTAAGGCTAATAACGAGAACTGGCCCTTGATGAAATACATCATCGCCAGTCCGAAGAGTGTGCCGAAGGCTACGGGCAGCAACAACAGGGGGATTGTCTCCCAGTTTCGGAAACAGACGAAAAGGAACACCAGCACAAGGATCAGTGCCCCAGTGATGGTAGTCGTCAGGTCGTGTTTGATCTGTGAAGAGTTGTAGTAGCCGCTGGCAGGAGTGCCGTGATAGCTGATCTCCACGTTCGGATGGGTCTTGGCAAACTGTGTGATGGCCTCGTTGAGCATCTCGAACATCGCAGAACCTTGTCCTGTGTTCGTAGCGGAGAAGGCTGGGGTGATAAAGGCCACACAGACAGTCGAGTCGGGTACGAAGAAGTGTCCGTCGATAGTCTTGTAGCTGCCAGCACCAGAACTTAATAGCGGAGCCATCTGCTCTGCAAGCAAAGAGCGTAGACCAATAGGATCGAGCTGGATCAGTTCTGGGAACATCTCACCGAACTCACCCTGCAGGTCTTCTGCGTTCTGTGCCATCTGTTTCTCGAAGTGTGCCCGTGTGAGCATCGTGTCGATACGGGCATAGACAGAGGTGTCGATGTAGGCGGGAAGATGATCCTGAAGATAGCCTATGCCGTCAGCCATTAAGTCTTCTGGCAAGGTGTAAAAGACATCGCCTACGGAGTGAAGCGCAGAGTCGCGCTTCAAGAGCGTGTCGACGAAGGCATCACAGGTTTCTGTAATCTCCTCGACGCTTCTACCCTCAAATAGCAGGAACGTCTTGTCCTTGATGCGCAAGTTGGCAAAGGCGAGCTTCGTCGTACCGTCCTCATTCTTCGATGATGGCATCAGCTTGTCGATGTCTTCCTCGAGATGGATACGGGTGGCGAAGAAGCCTGCGAGCACAAACAGGATGACCATAGACAGCCAGCAGACTGTCTGATGGTCTCGGAAATAATGGTAGAGCCTGATGAACGTCTTTGTCATATCTCTCACCTCTTAACTCTTACCTCTCATTAAGCGGGTAAGTGCTGCTCGATGTAGTCGTAGAGGTCGTTGAACGTCTTGATCGAAGGCAGGTCTGTGGCGGGGATGGTTACCTTGTAGGTGTACTGCACCAGTGCCACGAGATCCACCAGGTTGATGCTGTCCAACTGGAGAGTCTCTTTCAGTGTAGCCTCAGGTGCGAACTCTGTCTGTTCAATCTCAAACTCTTCTGCCAGCAGGGAATTCACCTGCTCAATGATTTCTTCTCTTGTCATTTCTTTAATCCTTTTAAAATAATAATTCTCTAATATTCCAATCTCTTGATAATAATTATTCTTTCCAATCCTTGACGATCAGCGTGGAGTTCGTGCCTCCGAAACCAAACGAGTTGCTCAGGAATGTATCGAAGTGTACGTCCTTACGCTCGGGCAGTACGTTGATGCAGGCTGTCTCCTCGTCGGGATTCTCGAAGTTGAGGCTTGCACCGATGAAATCGTTCTTCATCATCAGCATTGAATAGACGATCTCACTGGCACCTGCCATCCACATCTCGTGACCCGTCTGGCTCTTCGTCGAGGTGACGGGCACCTTGTAGTCGCCGAAGATCTGAGCGATAGCCATAGCTTCACGGCCATCACCAGCATGGGTGGAAGTGGCATGGGCATTGATATAGCCAATCTCATGGAGGTCGATGCCGGCATCCTTCAAGCACAGCTCCAGTGAACGGGCGGGCCCAGTCACATTAGGTGTGGAGATATGGTCTCCGTTTCCTGAGAAGCCCCATCCCACAATCTCTGCAAGGATCTTAGCGCCACGAGCCTTAGCATGCTCATAACTCTCTACGACAAGCGTAGCAGCACCACCGCCAGGAATCAGTCCGTCGCGGTCTCTGTCAAAGGGGCGACAGGCCTTTGTCGGCTCATCCTCACGTACGGAGAAGGCCATCAGACCGTCGAACGAAGCCACGCTGAACATGTTGGCCTCCTGGGCACCACCACAGATGATGCAGTCTTGCAGACCGTTCTTGATGAGCAGATAGCCCAGACCTAAGGAGTGTGACCCAGAGGCACAGGCGGCTGAGGTGGTCAGATTGATACCCTTCAGATGGAACAGTGTGGCGAGGTTCATCGTTACCGTCGAGTTCATCGACTGGAAGATGGCACCACTGCCACAAGCTGCAGTCGCACCAAACTGGCGGAACTTGTCGAGTGCTCTCATTGTGGCCTCGGCCACAGAGTCGTTACCGTAGATGACACCCACCTCATGGGCGTCGATATAGTCTTGTGTGAGACCAGCATGCTCCATTGCCTGCATGGTGGCCATATAAGCGTACTGAGCCTCCTCGGGCATCAACTGTCGCAGGTTGCGGTTCAGATAAGGTTTCAAGTCTGCCTTTGGCACGTCGGCGCAGAGAGCCGAGCGGAAACCCGCATCCTTGCGCTCCTGGCTGAAGATGATGCCGCTGCGTCCGTCGTAGAGTGACTGGCGCACTTCATCAAGTGATGTACCGAGGCATGACCAGATGCCCATTCCTGTAATTACTACTCTTCTTTCCATTATAATATTCTCGTTTTATAATTCTAAATGTCTATTTTTCTATCCTTCAATCTTCCTCTGCCAACAGCGGCGACGCTTCACGGTCTGCGGATGCAGCGGCTTCCATTGCGTCAGTTCGCGCACGTTGTCCTCCAACTGCGGACCCGTCTCAGCCCACTTGATGCCACACCTATTATATATAGGTATAAGGTCGTCGAAGAAGAGGGCGTTTACACCGTAGCCCTGATAGTCGGGGCGCACAGCCACCAATAGCATCTCCGTGTTGTCTTCGTGTCTCCATTTCAGCGATTTCAGCAGATGGAACCATCCTGTAGGCCACAGACGGCCTCGCGACTTCTGGAGCGCCTCCGTCAGACTCGGCATGGTGACGGCAATGCCTACCAGTTCACCCTGCTCGTTCTCCACCAGCGGCACCATGTCCATTTGGAACAGCGGCACATATTTATTGAGAAACGTTTGTGCCTGCTTGGGCGAGAAGGCGGAGAATCCGAAGATAGGGGCATAGGCTTCGTTGAGCAGTTTGAAGATCTTGGGGCCGTATTCACCCTTCTGAACTTCGTGGCGCGGAGCCTTGATCACCTTCAGCCCGAACTGCTCACGGGCATATTGTGCCACGCGCTGATAGCGGGCTGGAATCTCCTCGGGGATGTTGATGCGGATCTGCAACCAGTCTACCTCTTTCTCGAACCCCAGCTGTTCCATGTGGCGAGGGTAGTATTCGGGGTTGTAATAGGCTGTCATAGAGCCTCTCAAATCGAAGTCCTCCACGAGCATGCCCTCTTTGTCGAAGTCTGTCACGCCCATCGGACCCTGCAACTTGTCCATCCCCAAAGCCATGCCCCAGGCCTCTACGGTGTCGAGAAGGGCTTTCGAGACAGCGAGGTCGTCGACGAACTCAATCATCGAGAAGCGCACGTTTCGAGTCTTCCACGTGTCGTTGGCCTTCTTGTTCACCACACCTACGACGCGCCCCACCACTTCCTGACCTCTGTAGGCTACGAAGGGTTGGACCACGTTCTGTCCTTCCGGATGGGTGACCATCTCTCTCACGTCGGCCCTCATGTCGGGCACGTACTGGCGGTTGTCGGCGTATATCTTGTCTGTCACGTTCAGGAAATCGTTCATTTCCTTACGGCAGCTTACTTTCACCACTTTGATTTCTTCCATGCGTTCAGAGGTTGCCTTTACGTTCGTTTCTATAATCCATCGGCGTCATACCAGCCTGCTTGCGGAAAAACTGGCCGAAGAACGATGAGTTGGGGAATCCGAGACGGTTGGAGATCTCCTTGATGCTCAGGTTCGACTCCCTCAGCAGCGCATAGCACTCCTCCATCGTGTTCTCTGTGATCCATTTGCTGGGACCTTTTCCGCTGACGTTCTTGCAGATGGTTGACAGGTATTTGGGGGTGATGTGCAGCTCTGAGGCGCATTGGGCCACGGTGAGCCTTTTCTGCCTGTTGGCGGCGAGCAGCGAGAGGAAATGGTCGAATACAGCCTTCTCGTGACCCGTAGAGCGGTCTTCCTCGTTGGCTATACCGCTTTTCTGTGCCAGTTCTTCGCAGAAACTGAGCAGGAGCGTCCGCATGTAGGAGCGCACAATCTCATCGAACAGACTCATGTGCTTCCTTCTGAACAGAGCGTGCGTATACTGCCCGAAGTCCATCAGCCAGTCGCCGCCGTCGATGAGAAAGGTCTCGTCCACGTAGATGGCCTTGTTCCAGATGTTTATCTGTTTGCCCAGCAGAGATTTCAGCATCTTGTCAGAGATGAACAGGATGCCGCCGATCACATCGTTGCTGGTTGTCACAGGACCGGTTATCTTGTAGGCGGGTATCAGCAGCAGTTGTCTGCTGTTGACAGCGATGTGCCTTCCGTCGGCCAGACTGACATCCACGCTTCCTTTCCGACAATGGAGCACGGCATTATAACCCGTCTTTGCCAAAAAGGCGGGACTGAGGTCTCCTAGACTGTCGAAATAGAAAATTTCGTTTTCTAAAATCGTGAATGTATTATCCTGTTGTTCCATTCTTTGGGTATCCGTTTCGGAAATCGGCTGCAAAATTAGTCATTTTCTGCCAAATTTGAACGTCTAATATTTCCCTCAATATGTTCTTTTTCTTATTCTATAGCGTTTTTGGACATTTATAGGGAAAAATCAGACATACCAGATGTTCCTCTTGGAACTCCTAATCATCACAATATATCTTTAAACGTGCATTTTTCACTCCTTTTGTCCACAATGACAGTTCATTCGTATTGTGGGAAAATGCCTTACGAGTCAGAACCTATGTTTGTTGCATTGGGATATGTAAACATTGTTTACTTGTACTTGAAGTTGCCAGAAATGCCCTGTTTTCAGGGGGTTCAGGACGTTTGGACTTTCCTTAGCCTAAAGTCGGACTTTCCTGCCTGTAAACTCCGAGTTTCCTTAGCCCAAACTCTGAGTTTCATTGCTGGTTTCTCAAAGGCTCATTCTAATGTAAACAAAATTCACGCAAACGGGGTTCGGTCTCCAAATAGCACGAAGATGCCACACAAGTGAAAATAAATTCCTATTTATTTTGTGGTTCACGAAATAAATGCTATCTTTGCACACAAAAAGAGACAGATATGGGAAAAGTATCGCAATGGCAGGATGAATACTGGCTACCGCTGATGCAGATATACCTGCAGAAGCCGGTGGGTATGAAGCCGATGTATAGCCGGAAGATGGTAGACTTGAGCCTTGAACTGCACATATCCCCAGAGCGGCTGCTTAACAAGATGTGCCAAATAGCCAATGTGGAGACACCGCGGGTGGAGCATTTCTGGGAAATCTATGGCAGCAACCCTCAGAAACTGGCACGTGCCGTCAAGTTGTTGCGCGAGATGAAAGGCTTCAACAACTCAGAGGCTTTCTACGATGGCGTAGAGGTGAATGAGAGCTTCGAGCGCGATTTCAGACCTTTGGCTGAAAATAGCCGGTTCACACCCGTGATGCTGATTCTGATACTCGATCTCTATTTCCGCCTGACACCCCAGACGATGGTGGCAGAGACCCCTGAGGTGCAGGAACTGGCCCGACTGATAAAGGTAAAGCCTACGGAAGTGGCCGACGTGATGGAAGTGCTCCAGCACTGCGATCCCTACCTGAATCGCCGTGATGTGAGTTTCGACTCTTTGCTCATCCCTTGTCAGGAGATATGGCGCAGATTCGGCAATTCCAATGTGGAGGCTCTCGCTTCGTATGCCGAGCAGTTGAAGGAGTATTTTAAGAATTGAATATTGAGGTTTAGAGGTGGGCGAAAAGTATACACAGATACAGGAACTGGCTCAGCAACAGAAGTTGTCGCAGACCGTTTCACACCAGCAGTTGCTGCAGGCTTCGCTGGTGGAACTGCCATTGATGCAGCTTGTAGACCGTGTGAACACGGAGATGAACGACAACCCTGCCCTGGAACCAGAATCGTCGTACGACTATCTGGAGAACTCTGATTATCCAGATTCCTCAGATAATACTGACACTTCCGATGCTCCAGAGGACTTTGAGGCTCTCAGCGAGCGCGAGGACCGACAGTCGGCACTCGATGAAGCCTTGAGCAATATCGGCCGCGATGATGATGAACTGCCTGTCTATCACGGTGGTAATGCTGTGGCAGAGGAACGTGAGGAAATGGTGTACGGGCAGACAACCTCTTTCTACGACCAGCTGAAGGAGCAGATGGATATGCTCGATATGACACCTCGTCAGCACGACATCATGGAGTATCTGATAGGTTCACTCGACGACGACGGCCTGCTTCGCAAGCGGCTTGACGCCATCAGCGACGAGTTGGCCGTGTATCATAACATCGATGCAGGAGAAGAAGAGCTTCAGCAGGTGCTGCGACTCTTGCAGGGCTTCGATCCTGCAGGCATCGGTGCCAGCTCGCTGCAGGAGTGTCTGCTGCTGCAGATCAACAGAAGGGAACCATCGGCACTGAAGAACCTGATGCTTCGTGTGGTGAGCGACCATTTCGAGGCTTTTACCCGTAAGCATTGGGACAAGATACAGGCAACGTTCTCGCTGAGCGACGCACAAGCGGAACAGTTGTTCCATGAGCTGCGGAAGCTGAACCCGCGCCCAGGTGCCTCATTGGGTGAGACGGTGGGCAGGAGCCTTCAGCAGATTACGCCTGACTTCATCGTCGACACTCATGACGACGGCACCGTCACTTTCTCCCTGAATCACGGAGAGGTGCCTGAGCTGAGGGTCTCTCAGTCGTTCGTTGACTCGTTGAACGAGTATCAGCAGAACCATGAGCACATGACCAGGCAGTCGAAGGAGGCGTTGCTCTATATCAAGAAGAAGGTGGACGCAGCCCACGGTTTTATCGAGGCGTTGAAGGCCAGGCATCATACGTTGACGGTCACCATGAGGGCCATCATTCAGCTGCAGCATCAGTTTTTCGTTGACGGCGACGAGGCCTCGCTGCGTCCGATGATTCTGAAGGATGTTGCAGAGAAGACAGGGCTTGACCTTTCGACAGTGTCGCGAGTAAGCAATTCGAAATATGCCCAGACACGCTGGGGTACCTTCCCCCTGCGTCATTTCTTCAGCGACGGCTATGTGACCCAGAGCGGAGAGGAACTGTCGACACGACAGATCAAGGCGGCACTGCGGGATATCGTGGATGCAGAAGACAAGAGCCATCCCCTGAGCGATGATGATATCAAGGCTGCACTGGCGGATCGCGGATATCCCATCGCGCGACGTACGGTGGCGAAATATCGTGAGAAGTTAGGAATTCCTATTGCGAGACTGAGGAGGAAATGATTAGATATAATGAAACGTGAGAAGTCGGTTGTATTGGCGGCACGGGTGGTGAGTCTGTTGTTCACACCCTTCTATCTGCCGTTGTTGGGGCTGGTGGCATTGTTTGCCTTCAGCTACCTGTCGCTGATGCCATGGGCATATAAGCTGCAAGTGCTCACGCTCGTCTATGTGTTCACCATCCTCCTGCCCACAGTGCTTATCCACCTCTATCGCCGCTATCAAGGGTGGAACCTAATGGAACTTGGCTTCAAGGAGCGACGGATGGTGCCTTATGTCATCTCCATCCTCTGCTATTTCTTCTGTATCTATCTGATGGATATGGTGCACATCCCCCATTTCATGAGTGCCATCCTCTCGGCGGCCTTGTTCATACAGGTGGTATGCGCCCTCATCAACGTGTGGTGGAAGATATCCACGCATACGGCAGCAGTCGGCGGTGTGGCAGGAGCGTTGTTCGTCTTCGGCGAACTGTTCGGCTTTAACCCCGTGTGGTGGCTCTGCCTGGTGTTCATCCTCGCTGGTGTGCTTGGTTCCAGCCGTATGATCCTCCGTCAGCATTCACTGGCCCAGGTGGTCGTAGGCTTCCTCGTTGGTAACGCCTGCTCCATCATTGGCCTGCTGTATTTGTAATAGTCTGTAAATGAATAAAGAAACAATATGAAACCGTTAGTCAGTATTATCATGGGTAGCACGAGTGACCTGCCCGTTATGGAGAAAGCCTGTAAGTTGCTCGATGAGTTGCAGGTGCCCTTTGAAGTGAATGCCCTCTCTGCCCATCGTACTCCCGATGCTGTGGAGCAGTTTGCACAGACGGCCAAGGATCGTGGCGTGAAGGTGATTATCGCTGGTGCAGGTATGGCAGCCGCACTGCCTGGTGTCATTGCTGCCTCGACGACGCTGCCCGTCATCGGCGTGCCCATCAAAGGCATGCTCGACGGTCTCGACGCCCTGCTCTCCATCGTCCAGATGCCCCCAGGCATCCCTGTAGCTACTGTCGGTGTCAATGGAGCACAGAATGCAGCCATCCTTGCCGTGCAGATGATGGCTCTCTATGATGCAGAGCTCGCCCAACGACTGGCAGTCTATAAGGGCAGCCTGCGTGTGAAGATTGAAAAGGCCAATGAAGAACTCAAGCAGATTAGTTATAAATATAAGGTTTAATTGATTGTTTACAGTTTACGGTTTACAGTTTACAGTTGAAAACCTGGCAAAGCCACTCTCTGACTGTAGATGTAATCATCTGTAAACCGTAAACTGTAAACTGTAAACAAAGAAAAAATGTATAAGCGAAGAATGAGCAGCGAGGCCCGTGTAGGTCAGATAGGCATTGGTGGGCAGAATCCCATCCGAATCCAGTCAATGGCAACGGTGGATACCAATGATACAGAGGGTTGCGTAGCACAGGCCAAGCGGATTATCGACGCTGGTGGCGAACTGGTGCGTTTTACGACCCAGGGAACTCGTGAGGCTGAGAACATGAAGAATATCTCTGCCCGTCTGAAGGCAGATGGCTATCCCCAGCCTCTGGTAGCTGATGTTCACTTCACCGCCCATACTGCCGATGTGGCTGCACAGTACTGTGAGAAGGTGCGCATCAATCCAGGCAATTACGTGGATCCTGGACGCACGTTCAAGCATCTGGAATATACTGATGAGGAATATGCCGCCGAGCTCCAGAAGATAGAGCGTCAGCTCGTGCCCTTCATCAACATCTGCAAGGAGCATCATACAGCTGTACGTATCGGTGTGAATCACGGTTCACTCTCCGATCGTATCATGTCGCGCTACGGTGACACTCCGGAGGGTATCGTGGAGAGCTGCATGGAGTTCCTGAGGATCTTTAAGCGTGAACAGTTCAATGATGTCGTTATTAGCATCAAGGCTTCTAATACTGTAGTAATGGTCACCACCGTCCGACTGCTGGTACAGACAATGGATCGCGAGGATATGCACTATCCCCTTCATCTCGGTGTTACGGAGGCTGGCGAGGGTGAAGACGGACGTATCAAGAGTGCGGTGGGCATAGGTGCCCTGCTGACGGAGGGTATCGGTGATACCATCCGTGTGTCACTCTCAGAGGAACCTGAATGTGAAATTCCTGTAGCCCGCAAGCTCGTAGACATGATCCCTGAATGTACTACCCTTCGTGCTGAGGCTGAAGCCTCCATCAAGGACGATACCATCACCCTCTCGCTCGACGCCCCAGACTGGGAGTCACTCCAGTTGAAGGCTGCCATGTCCGTGGGCGCACTGCTCATCGACAAGAAGGCCACAAAACTTGTTATCTGCCCGAAGAGCGGTAGCAAATTATTCACTCTTCACTCTTCACTTTTCACTTCTTTGTCTGATGCCATCTTGCAGGCTGCCCGCGTCAAATTCACCAAGACGGAGTATATTTCTTGTCCAGGCTGTGGCCGTACGCTCTATAACCTTCAGGAGACCATCGCGAAGATTAAGGCTGCCACGAAGGATCTCGTGGGATTGAAGATAGGCATTATGGGCTGTATTGTCAATGGTCCTGGTGAGATGGCTGATGCTGATTATGGCTATATAGGCGCTGGACGTGGAAAAATATCTCTCTACAAGGCTAAAGAATGTGTAGAGAAGAACATCCCCGAGGAAGAAGCCGTAGAGAAATTACTCGAACTGATCCGCAAAGACCAAGCGGACTAAAGAATTGAGTGGTCTGAACACACTCAGAATCAGTATTTGTTCAGACCACTCATGGCTTTTTCTTATTCAGACTTTGCCCGTTTGCTTAACAAGGGCACAAGAACTTAGGAGTTAAGAAGAATCTTTGAAAGTTCCTTCATGCCCTCGGAGGCACCCTTCTGAATCTGCGTGACGCGACTGCCTGCATTAATGGGATTTGGATCTATCAGATAAATAGGAACATTTGGGCGTGCATAATGCAACAGTCCAGCAGCAGGATAGACCACCAGTGAGGTGCCGATGATAACTAGAATGTCGGCCTCCTGCACCTTTTCTGCAGCTACGGTAATGTTGGGTACTGCCTCGCCGAAGAACACGATGAAAGGACGGAGCAGAGAACCGTCTCCTGCCTTCGTGCCAGGTTCCACCTCGCAGTTCTCAGGGGTGAGCTGGATTTGATAGCGCGGATCGTCTACGTTATAGCTTGAGCACACCTTCATCAGTTCTCCGTGCAGATGGATGACCTTCGAAGAGCCTGCCATCTCGTGCAGGTTGTCGACATTCTGCGTCACCACCGTCACATCGTACTGTTCTTCGAGCTTTGCCACGAGCTTATGACCCTCGTTGGGCTGTACGCCCCAGCACTTCTTACGGAGCATATTGTAGAAGTTCGTCACGAGCGTGGGGTCTGCCTCCCAGCCTTCGTGGGTGGCCACTTTCGATACGGGATAGTTCTCCCAGAGACCGTCGGCATCACGGAAAGTCTTCAGCCCACTCTCTACCGACATGCCGGCACCGGTTAAAACAACAATCTTTTTCATAAATTACGTGTTAATGATGTGCAAATATACGAATAATTCTCGACAAAAGAACAAAAGAAACAAAAAAAACATGTTCTTATGTATTTATATTTAAAAATTATTGTACCTTTGCAGCCGATTTTTGAGAGTACACATTATTTAATATAGAAAGAATGGATAAATTAAGTTATGCTTTGGGCCTTGGCATCGGTCAGCAGTTGGCTCAAATGGGTGCCCAAGATATCAGTGCCGACGACTTTGCCCAGGCCATCAAGGATGTGCTGGGAGGACAGGAACTGAAGGTGTCGCACCGTGAAGCCCAGACGATTGTGCAGGCATATTTCCAGAAGCAGGAGCAGAAACTTCAGGCTGAGCGTGCTGAAAAGGGGAAGATGCATAAGGAAGCCGGTGAGAAGTACCTGGCAGAGAATGCTAAGAAGGCAGAGGTGATTACCTTGCCCAGTGGCTTGCAGTATCAGGTGTTGAAGGAAGGCAATGGCAAGAAGCCGACAGCCAAGGACACGGTGATGTGCCACTATGAGGGCACACTCATCGACGGTACAGTGTTCGATTCAAGCTACAAGCGCGGTGAGCCCGCCACATTCCCTCTTCAGCAGGTGATTGCAGGCTGGACGGAAGGTCTGCAATTGATGCAGGAGGGTGCCAAGTATCGTTTCTTCATCCCATATCGCCTGGCATACGGCGAGGGTGGCGCAGGTGCTTCGATACCTCCCTTCGCAGCCTTGATCTTCGATGTGGAATTGATACAAGTTGTTTAGAGATACAAGTTTAAAGATTTTAGTAATATGAAGAAGTTTACATTTGCTGCTATTGTAGCAGTAGCTGCCATCATGATCTCTTCATGTGGCAACGGCACTCCAAAGGCAAATCTGAAGAGTGACATCGACACGATGAGTTATGCAATCGGTATGGCTCAGACTCAGGGTCTGAAAGAGTACCTCGTCAATAACCTCGATGTGGACACCGCCTATATGGCTGAGTTCATCAAAGGTCTCAACGAGGGTGCCAATGCAGGTGACAACAAGAAGAAGGCTGCCTACTATGCAGGTATCCAGATTGGTCAGCAGATCGCCAACCGTATGGTGAAGGGTATCAACTATCAGGTATTCGGTGACGACTCGACGAAGACTATTTCTCTGAAGAATTTCATGGCAGGATTCGTCAGCGCCACTACCGGAAAGAAGGGCCTGATGTCTGTCGACTCTGCCCAGGTACTCGCAGAGCGCCTGATGCGTGAGATCAAGGCCGAGCAGATGAAGAAGACCTATGGTCCGAACAAGGAGGCTGGTGAGAAGTTCCTGGCTGAGAACGCAAAGAAAGAGGGTGTGAAGACCCTGCCCAGCGGTGTGCAGTATAAGGTCATCAAGGAGGGTAATGGTCCGATTCCTACCGACAGCTCTACGGTGAAGGTGAACTACGAGGGTCGTCTTATTGACGGTACTGTATTCGACAGTTCATACAAGCGCGGCGAGCCCACTACGTTCCCTGCCAATCGTGTGATTAAGGGATGGACGGAGGCTCTCTGCCACATGCCTGCTGGTTCTGAGTGGGAGATCTATATCCCGCAGGAGCTGGCCTATGGTGAGCGTGAGCAGGGTGAAGACATCAAGCCTTTCTCTGCCCTTATCTTCAAACTGGAGTTGCTCGAAGTTGATCCTAAGCAATAATGAAGAAAGTAATGTTCATAGCACTCGCCCTCGTGGCGAGTGCTTCGTTCTATACAGCTGATGCCGCAAAGAAGAAGTCAAAGGCTCAGAAACCCGTAGCCCCTGTCGTGGAGCCTGTGCAGCTTCACACAAGCTCAGACTCCGTCAGTTATTCTGGTGGTATGAGTGTCACCAAAGGACTGATTCCCTTCCTGGTTCAGCAGCAGGGTGTCGACACCACTTATATGGCAGATTTCATTCGTGGATTCCAGGAGGCAGTCAAGGCTGGCGATAATCCCCAAGTGAAAGCTTATATTGCAGGCATGGAGATCGCAGGACAGGTGCGTGACCGTATGCTGCCTGGTATGACGAAAGATTTCACTGACACACCAGACTCAATTGTCGCAAGTCTTTTCTATCGTGGTTTTGCCGATGCGCTGACAGCCGACTCCACCCATTTCACTCAGGATGCAGCAGAGGCCTATTTCCGCCAGAAGCACGAAGCGGATATGGCCGCCAAGCAGGAGAAGCTCTATGGCCCCAACCGCGAGGCTGGTCGAAAGTTCCTCGCCGAGAATGCCAAGCGCGACAGTGTGGTCACCTTGCCCAGTGGCCTGCAGTATCAGGTGCTGGTGAAGGGTGAAGGTGAAGTGCCTCAGGTTACCGACAAGGTGAAGGTGAACTATGAGGGCCGTCTGATAGACGGTACGGTGTTCGACGCTTCTGCCCGTCACGGCGGTGAACCTGCAGAGTTCTCACCTCGTCAGGTGATTCCAGGATGGACGGAGGCACTGACAATGATGCCCGTGGGTTCGAAGTGGCGACTGTTCATTCCCTATAACCTTGCTTACGGCGAGCGTGATCAAGGACAGATCAAGCCTTTCAGTACCTTGATATTTGATGTGGAACTCGTCGAAATAGTAAAGAAATAGTTAAGTGTGTCACGAAAGTGGCACACTTTTTTGATTTTTTCCTTCAAAAAGTTGCATTGTTCAATAAAAATGCGTACTTTTGCTTTCAGAATGTAACTTAAAGAGGAAGAAATGGAAAAAATTGATCTTTTGGATAAGAAAATACTGAGCATACTGTCGAAGAATGCCCGTATCCCTTTCAAGGACGTTGCCGCAGAGTGTAATGTGTCGCGTGCCGCCATCCATCAGCGCGTGCAGCATCTCATTGATGCTGATGTCATCACGGGTAGCGGTTTCGACGTGAATCCCAAGAGTCTCGGCTACAGCACCTGCACCTATGTGGGCATCAATCTGGAGAAAGGTTCCATGTACAAGGATGTGGTGGAATGCCTGAAGCATATTCCCGAGGTGGTGGAGTGTCATTTCACGACAGGCCCTTATACCATGCTGGTGAAACTCTATGCACGCGACAACGAACAGCTGATGGAGCTGCTGAATGGTAAGCTCCAGAGTATCCATGGTGTCGTGGCTACAGAGACGCTCATCTCCCTTGAGCAAAGTCTGAAGCGGGAGATTCCCATAGATGTGGAGGAGTAAGGAGATAGGAGATGAGGCATAAGTTTGACTTGCAGGGACTGTTCAATGACGTCTACGCCCGCTTTCCGGAAGCATCGCCGAAACCCGTCATTGGCATTACAGGGAACTACGAAGATCTTACATGTAAGATAGGGCGAGGGTATTATCAGTCGGTAGTGGAGGCAGGTGGTGTCCCTGTCATCATTCCTCCCGTTGCCGATGAACAAGTGATCATCAATACGCTCAGTCGCATCGACGGCTTGATTCTCAGCGGTGGCGGAGATATTAATCCGCTTTGGGCTGGCGAAGAGCCTTCTCCCTTATTGCATGGCATCAATGCTGAGCGCGACAAGGCAGAGTTGTTGACAGCGCAGTTGGCCTACAACCGTCAGATGCCGATGCTTGGTATCTGTCGGGGTATACAGACGCTGGCTGTGGCCTTAGGAGGGAAGGTGAAGCAGGATATTGGAGATATCGCCACTGTTAAGCACTCTCAGGATGCCGACCGCTCAGAAGCCACCCATACTGTTGCCGTCGAACCCGACTCTACTTTGGCTGAGATCTATCAATCATTTCTCGCATCCTCGTACCCCCATTCCTCCGTACCTCCCTTATTCGTCAACTCCTTCCACCATCAGGCAGTAAGCGATCCGGGATCAAGGTTCCGCACCGTTGCCACAGCATCCGACGGCGTTGTCGAGGCCATTGAGAGTACGGAGTTCAAGTCTGTCCTGGGTGTGCAGTGGCACCCAGAGTGTATGGAGAGCGGACTCCCCCTGTTCCAGTGGCTGGTTCGTGAGGCTTCGAGCTACCGGGATGCCCATCGTATGCACGACCGTGTTCTCTCCCTCGACACCCATTGCGACACGCCCATGCTCTTCCCTCAGGGTATCCGTTTCGATCAGCGCAACCCGCGCATTCTCGTTGATTTGCCCAAGATGACCGAAGGCCGCCTCGATGCTACGATCATGGTGGCTTATCTGCCACAGCCGACGGAGAATCCTACTGCCTATGCCGATCATATCTTTGACCAGATAGCAGCCATTTGCGCTGATAACAGCGACTATGTGCGCATCGCCCATACTCCTGCTGACCTGTGGGAGAACAAGCGGGCAGGGCGTAAAAGCATCATGCTTGGCATCGAGAACGGTATTGCCCTCGACGGAAAACTGGAGAACCTGCAGCATTTCAGAGATCGTGGCATCGTCTATATGACCCTCTGCCATAATGGCGACAACGATATCTGCGACTCTGCCTCACGAAGCCTTCAGACTCATGGGGGCGTGAGCAGTTTCGGCGAACAGGTGATCCATGAGATGAACCGTCTGGGAATCCTTGTAGACATGAGCCATGCCGGCGAGAAGAGCTTCTACGATGCTCTCGATATCAGTGAGAGGCCTATCGTATGCAGCCACTCGTCAGCCCGAGCCCTCTGCGACCATCCGCGCAATCTCACTGACGACCAGATGAGAGCCCTTGCTGCCAAGGGTGGTGTGGCGCAGACAACCATCTACAACGGTTTCCTGCGTAAGGACTCTGAGGCTACCATCCTCGATGTCATTGAGCATCTGGAGCATGCCATCCAGGTGATGGGTATCGACCACGTAGGGTTGGGTACCGACTTCGATGGCGACGGGGGTGTGCCCGGCCTTGCCGATGCCTCTGAACTAATCAACTTTACTCGTCAGTTGCTGGCTCGCCGCTACAGTGAGCAGGATATCCAGAAGATATGGGGCGGCAACTTCCTGCGCGTCATGGCTGAAGCGCAGGATAGATTATGAGTTTATGAGTTTTTAATTTTTTAATTTTATAATTTTATAAGTTTACAGTTTACGGTTTACAGATGATTACAAAGATAAACGATTTGTTTAGGAGGAAGTTTTCAGCGGCAAGAGTATTCTCCTGCCTCTTTTCTCTTTCCACTCTCCTCTTGCTATCCTCCTGTGGCTTGCGTAAGCAGGCTGCCAATGACAATAGTGTTACCATGCAGCCTGTAGGTCCCGCTTTTTCTGCAGATAGTGCCTATCGCTATTGCCAGCAGCAGTGTGACTTCGGCCCTCGCACAATGAACAGCGAGGCCCATGACCTTTGCGCCAAGTGGATTATGGATAAGTTCCGCAGTTTCGGGCTGTCAGTCACGCCCCAGCAAGCACTCCTCAAAGGCTACGACGGCACGATGCTCCGTGCTACGAACATCATCGCCAGCTACCGTCCTGAACTCAAAGACCGTATTCTTATCTGTGCCCATTGGGACAGCCGCCCTTGGGCTGACAACGATCCTGATGAGGCCAATCATCGCAAACCCGTAATCGCCGCCAACGACGGAGCTTCAGGCGTGGCCGTCATGCTCGAAATCGCCCGCCTGCTAAATGGTTTACAGTTGACAGTCGACAGTTTACAGATGAATACCTCTGCGGCAGATTCCTCCTCCACCGCTGACGCATCATCTGTACCAAATCAGCCTACAGACATATCATCTGTAAACCGTAAACCGTCAACTGTAAACAACACCATCGGCATCGACTTCATCTGCTTTGACGCAGAAGACTGGGGCACACCCCAGTGGGACGATTCCCCATCCGACGGCAATACCTGGGCTCTCGGTTCCCAGTACTGGGCTGCCAATCCCCACGTCGAAGGTTACAATGCCCGTTATGGCATTCTTCTTGATATGGTGGGGGGCCAGGGAGCGCAGTTCTATCAGGAACAGTTCTCGCTCAGCTATGCCCGCAGCGTTGTCGACAAGGTGTGGCGTGCTTCTCAGGTGGTAGGCTTCGGCAGCTATTTCCCGAAGCGCGAGGGTGTGGGCATCACCGACGACCATCTGCCCGTCAACCGTGTGGCTAAGATTCCGTGCATCGACATCATACCCTACTATCCCGACTGCGAGCAGAGTTCCTTTGGCCCAACGTGGCACACTGTCAACGACGATATGGCTCACATTGATCGCGCTACCCTCCAGGCTGTCGGACAGACCCTCGTTCAGGTTTTGTTCTCGGAGTAATCTTGTTTATAGTTTGTAGTTTATGGTTAATAGATGATAACCTGGCATGTCACTCGTAAGGGCAATAGGAAGAAACCATTCTGCCTCTAGAAGTAATCATCAATAAACTATAAATAAAATAACCATAAACAGTAAACAAAAACCTATATCTGCCCAGCTTCCACCATCAGCACCACGCGCTCTGTCAGGCGGTCAACACCTTGCGCATCGTACTCCTTCTTCAGCGAGGCGCCGAAGCCCCAGGCGAACACCTGCCAGAATCCTGCGCGCAGGGGGCCCATGAAAGCCTTGATCATATCGTAGCCCGTCGAGTGGCACTCGCGGTCGATGAGCTTGATGAGCAGCTTGCCCTGCGAATAGGTCAGCTTCTTCATCTTCGGCTTATATGTCTTGAAGATGTCGTCCTCCACCCGCTTGATGTGCTCCTCCTTCGCCTTCTCGTTGGGGAGCGTCTCCAGATATTCCGTCGTCTCGATGAGCATCTGTCGCGCCTCCTTGGCGATGGGCAGCACCTTCTTCACGTTTGTCACCAGCCGCATATAGGCCTTTGCCTGTTTCTTGTTCTTGAACGTCAGCTGGGGATAGACGTAGACGTTGTTTATTTCCATGTACTGGATACTGTCGCCCTCGTGGAGCACCTTTCCCACCTTTACCGTTGGCACGAATGTCGGCGAGTCCATCTCCGCCAGCACCTGCTCGGCGGTCATGGGCTGCTCCTGCGCCAGCGCCAGCTGGCACGCTGCAATGGCAAGTATGATGGTCAGGTGTCTCCGCATGTCTGAATCCCTTCCCGAAGTGGCTGATTCTTCATATTACGATACTATTCGTTTGCTTTGTCTGCCTTAGAACTTTGCAAAGGTACTCTTTTTTTGCGGAAGAAACGAACGCTTCTTGTTTTTTAACCTTAAAAACTCGAATAAATTTGGTGTTTTCTCCGATTTATGCTATCTTTGCACCGTTAAACTTAAAGATGATGATTATGAGGACACCATTCGTAAATTTGTGGATGTTCAGGTTGGTGCTGCTACTCGGCAGCTATTGGCTGTTGTTTACCGCTTCCCTGGCTCAGGAGACACGCCCTTGGGAGCAGTATCTCAACGAGGTGATGACGGCTGAGGATGCAGGCTCGGCAGCATGGGAACAGACCTATGAGCTGTTGTGCGAGCTGGAGCAGCATCCGATGGACATCAACCGCGTGAGCAGGGAGCAGCTGGAGGAACTGCCCTTCCTCTCGGCCCAGCAGGTGGAGGGCATCATGGCTTATCTGTGGCGCTACGGGCGGATGGAGTCGCTCGGTGAACTGGCGATGGTGCGTGAGCTCGACTACTCGCAGCGGCGGCTGCTCACCTATTTTATATATATAGACGAGCAGGATGACGACCGCCAGAAGCCGCCGAGTCTGAAACAGGTAGCCAAGTACGGCCGCCACGAGCTGATGGCGACGGGGCGTGTGCCCTTCTATCAGCGGAAAGGCGACAAGGATGGCTATCTGGGGCCTGAGTACCGCCACTGGCTGCGCTATCAGTTCAGTTACGGCGAGCAGGTAAAGGCCGGCATCGTGGGTGCCCAGGATGCGGGAGAGCCGTTCTTCACCAACAAGAACAAACGCGGCTATGACTACTATTCCTTCTACCTGCAGTTGCGCAACATGGGAAGGCTGGAGACGCTTGTCGCAGGCAACTACCGTGTGTCGATGGGCATGGGGCTGGTGATGAACAATAGTTTCAGCATGGGCAAGCTGGCTATGCTGCAGAACCTGGGGCGCTCAGCCTATACCCTCAGGGCGCACTCCTCGCGATCCGTAGGCAGTCTGCAGGGACTGGCGGCCACCGTCGATATCGGAAAAGACATGAAACTGACGGCCTTTGCCTCATACAGTCCCGCTGATGCAACGCTGAACAAGGACGGTACGGTGGCCACCATCCTCGACACCGACTACCACCGTACTGAGACAGAGATGTCGAAGAAGCACAATCTCCATGCGCTGAAGACGGGTGGCAGCCTGCGCTATCAGGCCCGCGGACTGCGGTTTGGCATCAACACGCTCTACACCCACCTCGACAGAACGCTGCGCCCCAACACCTCAACCCTCTATCGCCGCCACCATCCTCAAGGCAGCGACTTCCTGAACCTGAGTCTCGACTATGGCTATGCCTCGCCGAGAGTGTCGCTCAATGGTGAGACGGCCACAGACAGAAATGGGCATCTGGCTACCGTCAACAGCGCCAGCCTGCGCCTCGGCGACAGGGCAAGCATGATGGTTCTCCAGCGTTTCTACTCCTATGCCTATAGTGCCCTCGACGCCCAGAGCTACAGCGACGGAGGGAGGGTACAGAACGAAAGCGGTGTCTACCTCGGACTCGCCTGGCAGCCTTTGCCCGCGCTCCGTCTGAACGCCTATACCGACTATGCCTATTTCGCCTGGGCAAAGTACCAGGTGTCGCAGTCCTCACACTCGTGGGACAATATGCTCCAGGCCACATGGCAGAAGCATCACTGGACATTCAACGGGCGCTACAGGCTCCGGCTGCGGCAGAAGGACAGCGAGGACAAACGGACACTGACAAGCCGATGGGAGCACCGTGCGAGAATGGGAGCCGACTACGCAGGAGCCGGCGGGCTCACTGGCCGTCTGCAGATAGACGGTTGCAGGGTGCAGAATGACTGGGGGGCGATGGTCAGCGGCAGCCTGTCGTTTACCCGGAAGTGGCTGAGACTGAATGGTGGTCTGGGCTATTTCCATACCGACAGCTACGACAGTCGACTGTATCTCTATGAGTCAGGGCCGCTCTACACCTATTCGATGGCGCAGTTCTACGGCGAGGGCATCCGTTATTGGCTGATGTTGAGGGCAGGTCTGGGCAAAGGGCTGGCGCTGACGGCAAAGATTGGAGTGACGGATTACTTTGACCGCAGTTCTACGGGTAGCGGTTATCAGCAGGTGGAAGGCTCGTCGCTCACCGACCTTGACTTGCAGGTGAGAATTAAAATTTAGTTTACAGTTTACGGTTTACAGTTTACAGATGATTACCTTGGAGGCGGTTTGTTTGTTTACAGTTTACAGTTTACGGTTTACGGTTTACAGTTTACAGTTTACGGTTTACAGATGATTACCTTGCAAGCCACTCAATAGCTCTGAAAAAGACAGGAGTCTTTCGGCTGCCTATAGAAGTAATCAACTGTAAACTGTAAACAAAAAGACTATACGAGCTTGCGATAAACTTCAAGCACCTGGCTGGCGACATCGTTGCCCTCGAAGCGGCGGATATACTCGCGGCTGCGCTCAATGCGCTCCTCGCGGCCAGAGGCTCCCTTCAGTACCTGGCTGATGGCAGAGACCATACCCACGACATCGTCTGGAGCTACATAGATACTGTCGGGCCCGCCTGCCTCCTCGAGACACGAGCCTGAGCAGGCCACTACAGGCAGACCGCTGCTGATAGCCTCGATGATGGGGATGCCGAAACCCTCGTAGACCGACGGATAGACAAATGCCTCTGCCTGGGCATAGAGCGAAGGCAGGTGGTCGTCGGGCACACCGTGAAGGAAGTATACACGCTGGTTCAGACCATGGGTGTTCACATAGTCGTGCACCTCGTTGGTGTAGCTGGTCTGGCGCCCGATGATGACCAGCGACAGGTCGTCGGGGAGGTCTTTTAGGGCTTTGGCGACCAGAAGGATATTCTTTCGCCGCTCGATGGTGCCGACGTTCAGGATGAATCGACGGGGAAGACCGTAGTTCATGCGGATCTGCTCTTGCTGCTTGGTGTCGGGAGCGATGGTGAAACGGGGCGAGAAACTCTGGTAGATGACGGAGATGCGATCGTCGTTGATGTGCCCGTATTCCATGATGTCACGTTTCGTACACTCGCTGATGGCGATGATATGATCGGCTTCTTTCAGCGTGCGACGGAATTTCCAGGCATAGATCTTGGTATCCAACCAGTGGTAGAACTCCGGGTGGCGCAGGAAGATGAGGTCGTGGATGGTCACGACACTGCGGACGCCGCTCTTGCGGATACCCATGGGCAACTCGCCGGAGAGGCCATGATAGACTTGAATGCCATCTTTCTTCAGATCCTTAACGATGCCCGAGCTGCGCCAGATGGCTTTGTCGAAGGGCATGGAGCAGTTCTTCGGATAACAAAACTTGAGGTTAGGAGTGGCGGTTATCTGGCTGCGCAGGTCGTCGCGCCCCTGGTCTGGGGCGTAGAGACGGAGCCGCAGGCTGGGGGAGAGGCGGGCGATGTCGTTGACGAGGGTGCGCCCGTAGCTGCCGAGTCCTGTACCGTTGCGCACGATGCGCTTGGCGTCAAATCCGATGGTGAGCATGTCTTTTTGCTAAATAATTATTTTTTCTGGAAATGCTTGAATACGAAGCGCACCATGAGGAAGTTCGTTGGAACAGCTATTGAGAGCACGCCGAGGGGAGCTAGCTCGCGGCTGAAACCAATCCAAAGGAAGAAGTTGAGCAGAATGATGTGCAGGCAATAATTCACGAAATGGGCTCCGCCGAAGCCTATGCCGTTCTTGGCAGAAGCCTTCTCCTTGAAGGTGAAATGGGCGGTCATGTAATAATTGGCGAAGAAACTGATGACGTATCCGATAGAATAGGCCACATTGACGTTGATCCAGTGCTGGAGGACCCAGTAGATGACATAGTTTATCGTCGCTGAGATGGTACCCACCACAGCAAAGCGAATGAACTCACCGTATGTCTCGCGTTTCATAATTCTTTCTTTGTTAATCGTTTACTCTCTTGCTGCATAGTCCCTGGTATACATCTCCAAACAGAGTTTCAGCCAAACCAGAGTGACGGGCAGGGCCTTCAGGGCATAGGGTTGTACCCACTCCTTGCGCAGCCAGGCAGGAAACAGATCGCTGGGTGACAAGCTGCTCAATACGAAGACGAACACCAATAGTGCGATATCCCAGCCATTGCGCTGCCATGGGGCTGCGGTGTACCAGATGACTACGCCCACAAACGGAATGATATAGCCGCATGACTCGCTACCAGTCGAGAACAGCACCACGAACATCAGCACCGAGGCCAACAGCGTCTGTCGGAAGGCCACATGCTTGTATTGCGAGAAGCGCAGATAGGGAATGGCAAACAGCAATAACCCCGGCAGGATAAGCCACAGGTCGCTGAAGCTCAATCCTGAGATACGGTGTGCCATGCCCAGTATGGAGATGTTCTGGGCAATAGAGTCCAGGTTCTCGCCATTCTTCGTGACAAGATCCGATACCCAGGCATGATATTGGCCTACCACATAGTCGGGGCTGCTGATGAGCATGGGGAGCAGGAACAACACAACGCTCCAGCCTATCAGCGACAAGACGAAGCGCACCTTATGCCGGGAGAAGAAAAAGAAGGCTAATCCCACAATGCCGTACAGTTTCACCAGCGTGCCCACCACAATGAAGAACGCCGCCTCCGTGTCGCGCTCCTTCTCTATCAGGAAGAATGCCAGAAGGATTATTCCCGCTATGGCGATGTTGAACTGCTGCATGAAGAGAGCTGTCAGCAACTCGTGGGCACAGAACCATAAGAGGAATATCTGCTGATACTTCGTCATCGTAGAACGACGCACAGCCATGTAAAGGAACAACGTCAGAGCGACACACCACAGCACTAAGCCTAACCATTCGGGTACGACGGCAAATGGTGCAATTACCAACGAGAAGAGGGGACCGTAATGGTTGACATCGAAATACTCCTGGGGATAAGCTTCGTACAAAGGCAGTTGCCGCCACGTATGCCAGAACACCCCACGGAATACCAGGAAGTTGTTGTGTGAATGCATCTTGGCCAGTGCGGAAACAACGCCTAATATTAGCCATAGTCCCAACAGCGTGCGGTAGTCACGGAAGAACGGCTTGGCAAGAAATACCTTACATTTCTCTATCATCATGCAGAATCTATTGATTTTCACTGCAAAGGTACAAAAAAATCCTATTTTTAATTCATAATTCATAATTATTTTATACCTTTGTGGCGATGAAAGAAGAAAACAAGATATCGGTTGTCATCAATACATATAATGCAGAATTACATCTGCAACGCGTGCTCGACTCAGTCAAGGGCTTCGATGAAGTGCTTGTCTGCGATATGGAGAGTACGGACCATACCCTTGAGATTGCCAAGAGAAACGGTTGCCGGGTGATTACTTTCCCGAAAGGAGAACACACCATTGTGGAGCCTGCTCGTGAATTTGCCATTCATGAAGCTCGCCACCGATGGGTGTTGGTAATCGATGCCGACGAACAGGTGACACCCCAGCTCCACGACTATCTCTATGCCGCACTAAGCAGGAATGATGCTCCAGAAGGGATAGCCATCCCCAGGAAGAACTATTTTATGGGTCGCTTCCTCCACTCCGCATACCCTGACTATGTGTTACGCTTCTTCAGGCAGGATCTGACCCACTGGCCTGCCGTGATTCATTGTTCGCCAGAGGTGAATGGCAATGTGGAGCGGATTCCTGCCAAGCAGAAAGAACTGGCACTGGAACATCTGGCCAACGACTCTGTCGGCGATATCCTCCGCAAGACGGAGACCTATTCCAATTATGAGGTGTCACGGCGTTTTGACAGGAACTATGGAATCGGGGCGCTTCTTGGACGGCCGTTATTCAGATTCTTTAAGTCGTATATTCTTAAAGGTGGCTTCCTCGACGGCAAGCCGGGATTGATTCATGCCATTCTCGATGCCCACTATCAATTTGTGGTTGTTGCAAAGATCATGGAAGCCAAAAACAAAACTTGAAGACTACTTTTGCATTCCTTTTTCCTTAGTGTGACGCGAAAGGGAAAAAAGGGAAGAAAAGCGCATGAGGCGGACATAGGCATCGACATTCCATAAAAGGAGTTTCTGGCGTATATAATACTTCAGCCCCATTTCCTGTCTCGTAATGGGGAGGAAACGCCTTATCTCAAGTCTAACATCGTCAATAATGTGTCGCATCTGCTCGTCATAGTCTGGCATTCTTGCCAGGTCTTTGGTCAGCTTGATGCAGCCTCGCAGATAGAGGCGCCTGTTTTCGGCCTCCCACCCCGGTAACAGATGGCGGGAGGAAATATAGTCATATCTGTCTTTGATGGCCAGGAAGAAATGGTTGCCTTTCTTGTGATCATACGAGTGAAGGGAACTTGACTGTAATTGCCGGTAGTGATAGAAAGCATGATGAGCTGTCACAACCTTGTTGGCATGTAACAACCATTTGTAGACCGTTGCATGATCCTCGTATGGATTCAAGTCGGGCATTTGCTCCCTGACAATATCCCGCTTGAAGAGCATGGACCATAGATAGCTGCCGATTTGTCCTTTTAGCAGCATCTTGGCTGCCGTATCAGCATCGTAAACATCTATTTTCCCATCGGCGTTTACCCGCTTCTGCCATCCGTCATATTCTTCAACATAACCACAAATGACAGCCTCTGCATCTTCTTGCCTGAGGGTATCTGTCATAAAGGAGTACATGTCGGAGTCAAGCCAGTCGTCGCAATCCACAAAACTGACGTACTCGCCTTGGGCCATTGTCAAGCCAGTATTCCTGGCAGAGGCTTGTCCGCCATTCTCTTTATGCAGCACTTTGATCTTCTCGTTTTTCGCTGCGTATTCATCACAGATATCACCAGAACTGTCGCTGGAACCGTCATCAATGAGCAAAAGCTCCCACGCCTGATATGTCTGGCCAATGATAGAGTCAAGACATTTGCGGAGATATTTTTCACCATTGTATACAGGTATGACGATACTGACCAAATCTTTTTTGCCCATCATTCTCTTTTTATCTATTTGCAAAGATATGACAATATTTTCATACGGCCAAATTTCTCATGGAGAATTTTGGCTAATTCGTGAATAATGCATATCTTTGCAGCATGAAACGGATACTGGTATATTTTGTATTCTCAATACTTTATGTGTTGTCTTTATTGCCCATGCGCCTGCTTTATGTGGTTTCGGATGGGCTATACATCATTGTATACCGTTTGGTGGGCTATAGACGCAAGTTGGTGAGAAAGCATCTGGAATCGTGTTTCCCAGAGAAGGACAAGGATTTTATCGTCAAAACGGAAAAGGGTTTCTACCACTGGCTCTGTGACTATGTGGTGGAGACTGTGAAACTGCTGACGATGAGCCGTGAAACGCTCAGGAGGAGAATGGTGTTCAAGGGAGTAGAACTTGTAGACGAGATAGTGGCGGGGGGACAGTCGTGTGCAGTGTATCTGGGTCATTACTGCAATTGGGAATGGATTACGTCACTGCCTCTATGGGTGTCGCCGAAGGCTCGCTGCGGTCAGATATACCATGTTTTGGAGAATCGCTGGGCAGACCGTCTGTTCCTGAAACTGCGTGAGCGTTGGGGCGCAGAGTGTATCCCCATGGCAGAAACACTCCGGAGGATTGCCGTTTATCGTAAAGAGGGGAAACCTGTGGTGATCGGGTATATTTCAGACCAGGTGCCTTTCTGGAACAATATTCACCACTGGGTGGATTTCCTGCATCATGATACGCCTGTGCTGACGGGGACAGAGCGGTTGGCGAAGGGGGCGGGTCATGCTGTTTTCTTTCTGGATGTGTGCCGTGTACGACGTGGTTACTATGAGGCTACGTTCAGGCTGATAGAGAGGAATCCGAAAGGCAGGGCTGATTTTGAACTGACGGATGCCTATTTCAAACTTTTGGAAGCGAGCATAAGGCGTGACCCTCAGTGCTATCTCTGGACTCATAATCGCTGGAAGCGCAGCCGTGAGGAGTACAATCTGAGATACGATGAGACAACGGGCAAACTTGACATCGTTTCAAGTGTTGAGGAGTTGAGAAGAAAGAAGAAGAAAGAAAACCCATAAGCCGTAAACTAGAATGATATTTGTACATGACAAGGGGCGCATGGCGAACAACATGCTGCAGTATGGACACGTTTATGCTTGGGGCAGGGAGCATGGACGAAGGACAGTCTCAATGCGCTTTGCCTATAAGTATCCTTGGTTCCGTATCTGCCATACGCGGTATCATCACTTCCTGACTTACGTGTTTGCCAAATATGCGGCGAAATGGGGCCTGATTCCCACCGTACGCTTTGACGAGGAAGGCGCGGACTATAGCCATGAAGAGGAATTGATGATGAAGCGGAGGCTGGTGGTCGTGGGTGGCTGGTGGGCGCGCTGGTATGATTTGTTCCTGAAATACAAACCTGAGATCGTAGACCTTTTTGCCTTCGACGAACAGGTGAGGAGAAATGTGGAAGGAGTTTTTCGAGGAAGGAGGAACGAGGAAGGAGGAACGAGGAAGGAGGAACGAGGAGCGAGGAAGGTGCTGAAGCTTGGGGTGCATATCCGTCGGGGCGACTATCGGCAATGGCATGGGGGGAGGTACTTTTTTACCGACGAGCAGTATCTCTCTGTCATACGCCGGTTCCTGACCCTCCATCAGAATCAGCCGGTGCAGGTCTTTATCTGCGGCAACGATCCCAGCCTTCATCGTGAGAGATTCCAGCAGGCGCTCGAGGGCTGTAGCGTAGTGTTCCCCATGGGGAATCCTGCTGAGGACATGTGTCTCCTTTCAGAGTGTGACTACCTGATAGGCCCTCCCAGTACGTTCACGCTGGTGGCCTCGATGTATCATGACCGACCGCTCTATTGGATCACCGACCCTGAAGCGCCTGTAGCGGAGGAAAGCTTCGGGCACTTTGACGACTTATTCCGCTACACTCTTTAGCAGGCTGTCGCAGTCGATGGCATCATTGATGACTCTGCGGGGGTGCTCGTAGAGTGGGGAGAGCATGTCGCGGCGGGAGCGGTAGTAAGGCGTGTGTAGTCCTGAGAGACCAAACAGCATCTGGCAGACGTTGTCCAGCATGCCGGGGCGGGTAGTAGCAGCCCGCAGCTGTGCCGTGCGTTCTGGATGGGCGGCCTGATATTCCTCCGAGCACCACACCATGAAGGGCACCATATACTGATAGCGCAGCGCCTGACGAGGGTCGCTGCCCAGACTCCAGTCGTCGCGGCCGCTGCTGGCGCGATAGTCATACACCTCTTCACCGTGATCCGAGAGATAGACCACAACAGTCCTCTGGCCTTCGTAGAGCCGGATGATCTGTTCAAGCACATGATCATTATAGCGCGTCGCATTGTCATAGTGTGCTATGTCGTCCCGCATCTCCTCCGTCAGCCACGATTCCTGGCGGAAGCCCAAGCTGTCCCTGGTGAAGTGGGTGAATGTCTCTGGGTAGCGGTACTGGAATCCTACGTGTTGGCCCAGCAGATGGAAGAGGATGAGGTTTTGGGGAGAGTGGAGTGTGGAGTGTGGAGAGTGGAGTGTGGAGTGTGGAGTGTGGGTGCGGCGGTAGTAGTCCACAAGTTGGCCGTCGTACTCGAAAGTGCTGTCATTGGTCTCGTGATAGCAGGTCTCCATCATGCGAGGATGATAGAGATAGGTGTTGAGCGAGAAGGCAAACACGAAGCCTATGTCGAAGTCCTTCTGGTTGTCGTACATGGCCACATGATAGCCGCTCTTCTTGTAAATGGCCGTCAATGGTGGCGCCGAAGCCCAGTCTTCGCCATCCGAGAGACTATTGCAGCTGAGAAGGTTGCGGATGACGCGTGTAGTCTGGTTGTAGGGGCTTACCATGTCTGTAAAGACGAACAGACGTCCTTCGTGCTGCTCTCTCGAGAGAAAGGGTGTGGTCTGTAGCGGATAGCCGTAAAGGGCAGCATGCTCCCGGATATACGACTCGCCGATGACGACAATCAGATTGAGCGAGTCGTCTTGTGGGGTACGGGGGTGCGAGATGTGTGGAAGGCTTTCGGCAAGGGTGATCACTCTCGACATTTCCTTCTCCGCAATACTCATGTCATAGAACGACACCACCACCTTGGTAACAAGGTCGTCGGGATTCCGCATGTGACTGCGCCATTCGTCCACCTCGTTCATCTCGTCGCACTGGAACAGTTTGACATAGTGATAGCTGAAGACAATACCTCCGACTAAAAGAATGGTGGCGATTGTTTTGAGCACCAAAATGGTCCTATGTCCTTGGATCCATTCATTGATCCGTAACCTGTTCTTCTCGGCCATCACATTCAAGATCGCCATACATACCACACAGAGGGGCACTTGCCACAGTTGAGGCTTGTCCAACATCGACTCCAGAAACTCCTCACTCTCACGGGCATTGGTCTCTACGAGCAGGGTGATGACAGACGGAGAGATATTCATCCCGAAGATCCACTCAAGGGTGATCTCCGTCGTGAAAAGCACATAGATGATTACATAAGCCAACACCTTGACCACCCGACTGTGGCTCCAAGTGACAACTGCTGCCACCAGATACGCATGCAGGAAAATCAGCATCCACCTCGGTATCGGGTTCTTCGTCACCGAGCTCCAACCGATCAGTACGATATAGGCCAGCATCAGTGGCCATTGCTTAACGATAGGTTTCATAAATGGAATATCCTTGATTTTCATACGCTTTCAGGGTATATCAAGGCACTAGCCTGTTATCAATCATCCTTGTCATATATTGCTGCACAATCGCCTTCACCTTCCGCTCCATCTCCTCCTTCTGTTGTGCATTGTCCAACAGATTCCTCTCCATTTTATAGTCCTTCAACTCATATAGCCCGATAGTCTTCTCTCCGTCGAACTGAAGGACATGATCCCCCTGACAATACTGATAAACCCCGTCTAGATAATTCACTGCCCAGGTTTCCTCTGCAGGTGTATTCAACAAATCACAGCCGAAGGCCATATAGGGTTTGTCGTAGCCGACAAGGTTGAGCATGGTAGGCAATATATCCGTCTGCTGGGCAATGCCATCGCGGATGCCTGGGGTGATATCGCCGCTGGGGTCGTAGAGGATGATAGAGGTGGCAAACTGGTTGATGCTGCTCTTGTATTCAGGGTGGTTGCTCATGTTGGTGTGGTCGCCGGTCATTACAAACACAGTATTTGCAAACCAGGGTTCCTTGCTGGCTTCCTCGAAGAATCGCTGCAGGGCATGGTCGGTATAGCGGATACACTTGTGGATGGGCATCTCCTCCTCTTGATATACCTCTTTATATTGTTCCGGCACGTGGAAGGGATGGTGGCTCGACAACGTGAAGAGTGCCGTCATAAAGGGCTCCTTCATATCGCTCATCTTCATGCGGAAATACTGCAGGAAGGGCTCGTCCCAGATGCCCCACCAGTTGTCGGAATCGGCTGGACCATTTGTGCGTTTGTCTGCTTCGAAGTCCTCCTGGCTGTAGCACTGCTGGAAGCCTGTGGATCGCGTGAAGCCTTGGAATCCCAGACTCGATGCTGGCGCTCCGTGAAAGAAGGCTGTCTCGTAGCCCATACTGTCGAGACAGGCCGCCATACCGCTGAGATGATTCGTTGCGTGGGAAGCGGCTACAAAGGATTCCACGAACATCGGGAGACCTGAGAGTGCCGAAGGCATTGCATCGATGCTGGCTCGTCCGTTGGCATAGGTGTAGCGGAAACTGACAGCCTGCTGCATCAGCGAGTCGAGGAAGGGGGTATAGCCCTTGTAGCCTGGCAGTATCTCATGATTGAGGCTGCCGATATACTCGCGCCCGAAGCTTTCGAGGAAGATGACGACGATGTTCTTCCTCACTCCACCCTCCACACTCCTCATTTCACAATGAATAGGACTATAGATGGCTTCGAGTTCTGCTTCGCTCTGGTAGTAGCCAGGATTGTGATAGCTTTGCTTGCCGATGGTGCGGAGAAGCGAGAAGGGCGTATTCAGAATCAGCGATGCATCGTTGGGACGGTCGATAAACTGATTGGCGGTGCTGATCTTGATAGGGCGGTTGTCCCAGAAGCCACCGCGCATACCTGCCCAGCAGAGGAAAGCTGCCACTAAGAGCGACAGTGTCTGGACGATGTAATAGCGCTGGCGAGGCTGGGTGCGGAATGTGGGGGTAAGATAGCAGCGCCACAGCAGTACCATCAGTGCGATGAAGAGCAATACCAGATACCAGTGACGCAAGAACTCCAATCCAACGATGCTGCCTAACTTATCGTCAGCACCGAACTCGCTGAAGAAAGCAATCGTTGTGCGACGGGCGGTATACTGGAAATACACTGCATCGCCGAGATTCGTGGCGAGACCCACACCGTTGACGATGATATAGAGCCATTTGCAGAAACGTTGCCACTTGGCATTTTCCTTCAGATGCAAGGGCAAGAGCACCAGTAAGATATAGAGGGCATTGGTGTAGGCGATGGCTGAGGTGTCGAAATAGACGCCGCCCCAGAAGATCTCCCAGAACTTCGGTGAACTGGACACATGCTCGTAAGTGCTGTAGTTCTCCAGCAGGAATGCCAGACGTGTAATGCCGTAGACGAAATAGAGCAGCAGCAGATTGATGACTACTGCCCCAAGCGCTGATATTTTAATTCTACTTTTCACTATTCACTATTTATTCACTGACAACTTGTCTTGTGTCATGCGGGTCATATACTGTTGGATGATGGCTTTCAGTTCCCGCTCCATCTGCGGTTGCTGTGGTATCTTCCCGATGAGATCCTGTTTCATCAGCGAGTCGCTGAGGGCATAGACGGCTTTCGTCTGCCGGCCGTCGAACTGGAGCACATGTCCGTACTTGACATATTGGTAGATGCCGTTCAGATAGTTCACCGCCCAAGTGTCCTCCGCAGGGGTGTTCAGAACGTCGATGCCAAAGGCAAAGAATGGCTTCTGGTAGTGCAGCATGCCCAGTACAGTGGGGAGAATGTCTATCTGCTGGGCTATCTTGTCCAGAATCATAGGATTGCGATCTGTATGACCCGGCTCATAGATGATGATGGGAGAGCAGAAACCACCGAGATCCGTTTCGTAGAAGGCATGATCGGAGAGGTTCGTGTGGTCGCTGGTGAGTACGAAGATGGTATTGTTGAACCAAGGCTCACGGCTGGCCTTCTCAAAGAACTTGCCGATGGCCATATCCGTATAGCGGATGCATTTGTGGATGACGATACCCTCCTCTGGGTATCGGCTTTGGTATTTCTCAGGGATGGCGTAGGGGTGATGACTGCTGGCGGTGAACACTGCCGTCATGAAAGGCTCCTTCATCTCCGACATCTTCGTGGCATAGTATTGCAGGAAAGGTTCGTCCCAGATGGCCCACATGCCATCGAAATCTTCGTCACCACCGAAGCGGGTATCTGCATCGTAGTCCTCACGTCCATAGTAGTCCTGGAATCCCGTAGCCCTTGAGAAGGCCTGAAATCCCATAGACCCTCTCTGGGCACCGTGGAAGAAGGCCGTCTGATATCCCTCTGCTGCCAGAATAGAAGCGATGCCGCTCACATGGTTCATAGAGGCTGGGGTCAAGAAGAAAGGCTCCACAAACATCGGGATGCTCGACAGGATGCTGGGCATGCCATCGATGCTCTTCCGCCCGTTGCAATACGAATGGCTGAAGGTGATGCTCTTGGCGATGAGCGAATCAACATAGGGGGTATAGCCGCGATATTGGCCGTTCTCGAGGGTTTTGTTCAGGGCACCGATATACTCGCGCCCGAAACTCTCGACAATGAGGATAACGACATTCTTTCTGGAGAAAAGAGAATCGCTAGAGTCACCAGAAATTCTGGAATCACTAAGATTGTGTACAGGACTAAAGATGGCCTCCATCTCCTGCTCATTCTGATAGTAGTCAGGCACAGTGAAGACTGCCTTGCCGATGGTGCGATAGATCGAGAAGGGGGTGTTCAGCACGAGTGCTGCCTCGATAGGACGGTTTGCATATTGATTGGCATTGGAGATGGTGATAGGTCTGACGGCGGTGGTAAAGCCCCCTCGGATACCTGCCACAACGAAGGGGGCAAAGGCTGCCAACGAGAGAAATGCCGTGAGGGCATAGGACCAGGGGCGCAGGCGTTTCCATTCCAAGCCTGTCTTGACATACAGTTTCCACACGCCCCAGATGAGGAGGACGAAGGCGATGACGAGATACCAATGGTGGAGGGTCTCCGTGAGGAAGATGGAACCGAGGTTCCCTTCGTTTGAGAATTCGCTGAAAACGGTGGTTGTCGTGCGTCGCATGGTGTAGCGGAAATACACGCTGTCGCAGAGGTTGATGGCAAGGCCCAGACCGTTGATGACGATGAAAACCCACTTGCAGACCTGCTGGTAGGTGTTGTTCTCTTTTCTGTGCCAAGGCAGGAGCATCAGGACGATGTAGGGTATGTTGGTCACGAGGATGGCTGAGGTGTCGAACACCAATCCGCCTCCCAGCATCTCTATGAGATGGGAGAAACTCAGCCCCTGCCCGAAATAGCTGTAATTCTCCAGCAGGTAGATGATCCTTGCCAGGAAATAGAGTATATATGCAATGACAAGATTGCACAGCATCGCCGTCAATGGCGCCAGATATCCTAATCGTTTCGTATCCATCTATAAACTATCGCCCTTCAATTCTTTTGCTGCCGTCTGCAAGATGGCCTTGCCTTTCTTCATCAGCAGATTGCTGTCGCTGCTCTTGTCCACAATGATGCGGTTGGCATTCAGGTCGAACACGGCAAATCCCGTGCTGTCCTTCATCGTGATGCCGTTGTTGTAGGTATGGACGGCAAAAGGATAGCTGTAGCTTCTGCTCATCACGTCGCGGCTGAAGGGATACTCGTCGTGGGCGATGCCCAGTTGTCCCAGCAGCGTGGCTGGCAGGTCTGTCTGGTTGCACAGTTGCTCTATGCGTCGTGGCTCCCGTATGGCACCGCCCAGCCAGAGCATCGGCACATGATCGTGCATTTCATGTTCCTCGCCTACACCGAAGTGAGAGTAGCCGTGATCGGGCAGCATGATGATCAACAGGTTATCCCATTGCGGGGTGCTCTTCATATCATTGATGAAATGGCCGATGCACTCGTCAAGATAGTTGAAGGCATTGGCTATCTCGTCATCGAGACGGTGCGTGGGCACATCCCAAGGTTCGTGACTGCTGAGTGTCGAATATCCGATGAGGAAGGGTTGTTGCTGCTGTCTCACCATCTGCCCAAGGGTGTTGAAGGTGATATCGTCGCGTACGCCCCATTCTGAGGTGTTCTGCTCTTGTATGGTGTATTCGTTCTTCCAGTGCAGCTTCTCAAATCCCGTGGTGACAAGGTAGCTGCGCATATTGGTGAAGTTGATGTCGCCGCCATAGAGATAGGTAGTGTGATAGCCTTTCTGCCTGAGACTCTTGGCTATGCCTGGCATCAGACGGCTCTTGGCTGGCATCTTCATGATAGAAGAGCGTGGGAATGACGGATACCCGCTCCATGTACAGAGTGTCCCGCGATCGGTACGGTATGAGTTGGCATAGAAGTTGGCGAAGTAGACGCCTTCCTTCACCAGACGGTTCAGATGGGGCATGATGTCGCTGCGCCCTCCGATGTCTTCTGTGAAGATGCCACCGCAGCTCTCCAATAGGATGACGATGATGTCAGGTCGTCGCGTTTTGAGCAGGGTGTCCGATTCTGTGCTGTCGGTGAAATACAGGCCCTCCATGATCTTGGCGCGCTCTGATTCTGGCATAAACGAGTAGTCGGGCACGTAGCTGGCCGTTTTCTCCAAGGAGGAGAAGAAACTGAACACAGGGTTGACGGCCGAGTGATTCAGGAACTGGTTCTGCGAATAGTACACCTGCCCCACGTTCGTCGTCGACTCCCACAGACCGCCCCTGATGCCTATGATGATGAGAGGGATCGAGAGTAGGGCGACCAGCGACTTGACGATACGGTGACGGGTGGGGGAAAAATGAACGGGAGGCCGGGTATAGCCGAGAAAGATCAGATATCCGATGACGACCAGAATCATCAGCCTGACTATAAGATACCAGGCCGATACGCTGGCTGTTGCCTCCGTCGGGGTCTCAAGATATTGCAGGCATGAGGCGTCGAGCTTGTAGTTCCAGAAAGGGTAGAGGCTCGTGTCGGCCACGAACGCCAGTGCTAAGGCGATGGCGATGACGAGGAAGTAGGCGGTGCTGATCTTGCCGAGTACCCGATGCGGCCACCACAGACTAACTGTCACCAGCAGGAAGGGCACAATGAAGATATACAGTGCTGTCGAGAGGTCGAGCGTGAGTCCATGCAGGATGACATCCCACATATCCGCGAACACCATATCCTGTCCTTCATGACAGCAAAGCATGAAAACCACCTTTGCCGCGATAAACAGGATGACCGTCCAAAGGTATGTCCTAATCAGAAATCGTTCCCTCATTCCCTACACCTTCTGCATCTCATGAAGATTCTTATAATATCCGTCGAGCTTCAGCAGTTCCTCATGCGTGCCGCGCTCCACAATGCGCCCCTCGTGTAGTACACAGATCTCATCCGCATTCTTGATAGTCGACAGACGGTGGGCGATGGCTACCGTCGTGCGCGTCTTCATCAGCCTTTCCAGAGCGTCCTGCACCAGCCGTTCGCTCTCGGTGTCGAGGGCAGATGTGGCCTCGTCCAAGATCAATATTGGAGGATTCTTCAGAATGGCGCGCGCTATGCTTACCCGTTGCCGCTGGCCTCCCGAGAGCCGTCCTCCCCGGTCTCCGATATTCGTGTCCAGTCCTGCCTCTGAGGCCATGATGAAGTCGTAGGCGTTGGCGATTCGCGCCGCCTCCTCAATCTGCTTTTCCGTCGCGTTGTCCACGCCAAATGAGATGTTGTTCCTAAACGAGTCGTTGAACAGGATGGCCTCCTGATTCACATTGCCGATCAGCTGTCTGAGGTCGTTGATGCCCAGATCCTTCACGTTGATGCCGTCGATAAGCACCTCGCCCTCCTGAACATCATAGTAACGGGGAATCAGATCGACCAGAGTCGACTTCCCGCTGCCACTCTGTCCCACGATGGCTATCGTCTTTCCTTTCGGTATCACCAGATTAATATCCTTCAGCACCCAGCTTTCCGCCTCAGGAGTATTCTCCTTCCTCCTTCCTCCTTCCTCCTTCCTCGAATATCCAAACCACACATGCCTGAACTCAATCTGATGCTCGAAGCTGGTCAGATGCTTCGGGTGCGCCGCCTCCTTGATGGTGTTCTCTGCCATCAGGATCTTATCGACACGTTCCATCGAAGCCAGACCCTTGGGAATGTTATAGCCAGCCTTCGAGAAGTCCTTCAGCGGATTGATGATCGAGTAGAGCATCACCATGTAATAGATGAAGATCGGACCCGAAAGCGTGTGGTTGTTAAGTACGAGTACACCGCCGAACCACAGCACGATGACGATCATGATTGTACCCAGGAACTCGCTCATGGGATGTGCCGATGACTGGCGGATGTTTACCCGCATGATGTCGTTGCGATAGGCGGTGTTGATCTGGTCGAACCTGCGGTTCATCTTTCCCTCGGCACAGAAAGCCTTGATGATGCGCAGCCCGCCGAGTGTCTCCTCCACCTGGCTCATGGTGTCGCTCCAGAGTGCTTGGGCTTTGATGGAGTCCTGTTTCAGCTTACGACCTACCCAACCCATGAACCAGCCCATCAGCGGTACGATGGTCAATGTGAAGAGTGTCAATTGCCAAGAGATGAACAAGAGTGCAGCGAAGTAGCTGACGATGAGAATCGGGTTCTTGAAGAGCATCTCGAGGCTCGACATGATGGAGTTCTCTATCTCCTGCACATCACCGCTCATGCGGGCGATGATGTCGCCTTTGCGCTCCTCCGAGAAGAAGCCGAGCGGCAGAGAGGTGATCTTCTGATATACCTGATTGCGGATGTCGCGCACCACACCTGTACGGATGGGGATGATGGTGGCGGCAGAGAGGAAGTAGGCTCCAGTCTTCAGGAAGGTGGTCGCGGCCAGGAAGAGGCCTATCAGCAACAGCGTCGTGGTCTGTCCCCATTCGGCGATGAGACCGTTCACGTAGTAGTTCATGTTGTTCATCAGCACCGCCTGGATATTGCCCCAGTCCCAGGCCATCAGCGAGGTGGCCGTCTCTGCATCGCTCGTCTGGAAGAGAATCTGCAGGATGGGTATCAGCGCTGCGAACGAGAAGATGTTGAGTACTGCCGACAGGATATTGAATATCACCGACAGCACCAGGTATTTCTTATACGGTGGTACAAACCGCCTCAATACGTTGATAAATTCTTTCAATTTTCAATTTTCAATTTTCAATCTTCCCTAACAAGGTCGCACTCGTCGATCCCGTGATCTTCACCCGCACGGTCTCTCCGATATGATGTCCTGCCTTGTCAAACACCACCATCTTGTTCTGCTCCGTCCGTCCACAGAGTTGGTCCCTTGAGCGCTTCGAGAAGCCCTCCACGAGCACATCAAACTCCTTTCCCTCGTCTTTCTTGTTCTGCTGGGCGGAGATCTCCGTCTGCAGGGCGATGAGCTCATTCAGTCTGCGTATCTTTTCCTCCTCGGGCACGTCGTCGGGCAGATGCTTCGAGGCATATGTGCCGGGCCGCTCAGAGTATTTGAACATGAACGCCGAGTCATATCCTACCTCCCGCATCAGGTCGAGGCTCATCTGGTGATCCTCTTCCGTCTCGGAGTGATAGCCCACGAAGATGTCCGTCGACAGTCCGCAGTCGGGGATGATCCTGCGGATCGCAGCCACGCGGTCCAGATACCACTCACGGGTATACTTCCTGTTCATCAGCTTCAGGATACGGTCACTTCCGCTCTGCACGGGCAGGTGGATATGCCTGCACACATTCGGCATCTCTGCGATCACCTTCAGTGTCTCGTCGCTCATATCCTTCGGGTGCGATGTCGTGAACCTCACTCTCATGTCGCCAGCCTCCTCCGCCACTCGTCTTAGCAGTTCTGGAAAAGTAATCTCCTTCCTCGTTCCTCCTTCCTCTTTCCTCGAATACGAATTCACATTCTGTCCCAGCAGCGTCACCTCTTTGAACCCGCGGTCTCTCAAGTCGCTTACCTCCTTGAGAATGCTCTCCACGTCGCGGCTCCTCTCGCGGCCTCTGGTGTAGGGCACGATGCAGTAGTGGCAGAAGTTGTTACACCCGCGCATGATGCTCACAAAGCCGCCGATCTTATGTCCCAGCCCGATGCGCTGCGGCACGATGTCCCTGTAGGTCTCTGTCGTCGACAGCTCGATGTTCATCGCCTTGTGGCCCGTCTCCGCCTGTGCGATCAGGTCTGGCAGACTCAGATAGGCGTCGGGCCCAGCCACGAGGTCACAGTGATGGTTGTCCAGCAGATCCTGCTGTGCCCGCTCCGCCATGCAGCCCAATACACCTATAATGAGTGGTCGTTTTGCGTTTTTCGACCTTTTCACTTTCTCACCATGCAATGCATCCAAGCGGTGGAAAATCTTCTGTTCGGCATTGTCTCTCACCGAACAGGTATTCAGGAAGACGGCGTCAGCCTCTTCCAAGCTCTCTGTGGTCTCATAGCCTGCCATTTGCATCACTGAGGCCACCACCTCCGAGTCTGCCACATTCATCTGGCAGCCGTAGGTCTCGATATACAGTTTCTTCATTTCGGGTGCGAAATTACGCAAAAATCGTGAATTCCCCAAACTTTTTCACCTTATTATATAATAAACCCATCATTTATTGTGCTATCTCCGTTTCAGAAATGCTAATACCCCATCATCACGAGAGAGTCGATGCCCCGCGCCCCCGAAAATCGCGCCCCCGATTAATCACCCTTCAGGTTAAGCGGCTCCTTCGCGTCGCACTCGGCAAAGTACTTGCCATAAGTGGTGCTCTCGTCGTTCTTGTTCTGACGCAGGTTGATCACCATAGGAATTTCACTTCTTGCCATAATTTGAATCCTTTCTTTTTTTAGTTAAACATAAGCTTTACTTTTCTCTCTTTGTCTTCCCTCTCTCAAAAACATTGCAAATTTAGCTATATTTTTTGACCTATGCAAGTATTTTCATCTTCTGAAACGCTTTCTTCCGCCTTATACCGCCTTATCAGGAGTTACACTAAAATATTTGCGCTTTTCTTTGGCTGTCTCCTCGATTTTTCGTACCTTTGTCGCATCAATCAAAACATTAAAAGCCATGTCACAAAAATCAAATCCATCAACCATCCTTTCAGGCGCCCCATCTATTTTCAGTCACTTCAGCCCCTCAGACGAAGGGCTAAGGAAACTCCGACTTTCCTTTCTTGTAATCCCAATTTTCCTGCCATGAAACTTCGAGTCTCCCTATACAGCCGTTTTTAGGCACCTGACAACCTGACAACCTGACTAAAGTATATTTCGTGATGTTAATAATTTTACTATAAATATTGTATATTGTAATATATAATATTCTAAATGACAGTTTTATTATTCTCTACTTTTTCGTTTTTCTTTTTGTCAGGTTGTCAGGTTGTCAGGTATTATACCACAGGCAGAGAAACCCCGATGATCTTCTGGTATTCGTCTAAAGCGTAGACATCGGTCATGCCGCTGATGTAGTCGATGACAGCCATGATGCGGACTTCGAGAGAGGGGGCGGTGATGTCGTACTGACTGCTGACGCGGCCGATGAGCTGGCGTGAGTAGAAACGTTCGGGATGCACCGCCGCCTCTATGAACTGCACCATGAGCGTCTGGATGATCTGATAGCCGGAGAGCTCGACATCGAGCACGGGCTTGCTGCGGTAGATGCGCTCTACGGAGAACTTGCTGCACTGACGGTAGGCCTCGCCGGGCTCCACGCTGATGTGGTCGATGAGACTCCCCTGGAATGTGCCGCTGAGGATCTCGTCTTCATGCTCGGTGAACACGCGGACGCATTCGTTCTCCAGCTTGCCGATGACACAGGCACGCAGGTAGACAATCTTCTCGTTGTTGTCGGTCACACCCTCCTCCTCGATGCGCCGCGCAATCTTTCGACGGGTTTCCTCGTCGAAGAATCCAAGCAGCAGACGGGAGGTCTCTTCGTATGAAATAATTTTAAGTTTGTGGGCATCTTCAAGATCCATGATCTCATAGCAGATGTCATCGGCGGCCTCGACGAGATACACCAGTGGATGACGGGCATAACGGAGCGGATCGCCCAGGTCTGACAGACAGCAGATGCCTAATTCGTCGGCGATTTTGCGATAGTCTGCTTTCTCGCTGTCGAAAAATCCGAACTTCCCCTTCTTGCCGGCAGCCAGTGAGGAGAATGGGTATTTCACTATACTGGCAAGAGTTGAATAAGTCATGACAAATCCGCCTGGTCTTCGGCCTTGGAATTGATGGGTCAGCAAACGGAAGGCATTGGCATTGCCCTCGAAGTGGGTGATGTCGCTCCAGAACTGGGGACTGACCTCGGACTGCAGGGTTCTGCCTGCTCCTTCAGTAAAGAACGACTGGATGGCCTTCTCGCCGCTGTGGCCAAAGGGAGGATTGCCCATGTCGTGGGCAAGACAAGCCGAAGCAACGATCTGCCCAATCTCCATGAACATTGTATTGTATAGCTCAGGATGCCGCCTGGCCAGTTGCTGCGCCACGTCGTTGCCTAATGACATGCCGACGCTGGCCACTTCGAGAGAGTGGGTAAGGCGGTTGTGGACAAAGATGCTGCCGGGCAGTGGGAATACTTGGGTCTTGTTTTGCAGACGACGGAAAGGGGCGGAGAAGATCAGGCGATCATAGTCGCGTTTGAACTCCGTCCGGTCGTCGTGACGCTCAGGATGACGGTGCTCCTGACCAAGACGTTTGTTGGATATCAGTTGTTGCCAATTCATCATAATTGACCGCAAAGGTACGAAAATAAACCGCAGAATCCACAGTTTTCGCAGAAAATTAGCGAAAAAATGAAAAATATTGTCTATAACTTACGGAATATGCCGTAAAAACATTACCTTTGCACGTGATTAAAATGAAATTTTAAAAAGATGTTGATAATCAAAGTCGTCAACAAAGGACATCAACCACTGCCGCAGTATGCCACCGCCCAGAGCGCAGGCATGGACTTGAGAGCTAATCTTGAAGAGCCTGTCGTGCTCAGACCTATGGAGCGCAGGCTGATTCCCACAGGACTACATATTTCCCTGCCAGAAGGCTATGAAGCCCAAGTGAGACCGCGTAGCGGACTGGCTTTGAAGAAAGGCATTACGGTGCTGAACTCTCCTGGAACCATCGATGCGGACTATCGCGGTGAGGTAGGAGTGCTGTTGATTAATCTGTCGCAGGAGGACTTTACGGTGAACGATGGTGAGCGCATTGCCCAAATGGTGATTGCCCGGCATGAGCAGGGACAGTTCGTGGCTGTGGAAGTGCTTGATGAGACGGAACGTGGCGAAGGAGGCTACGGGCATACGGGCGTGATTTAGTTTACAGTTTACGGTTTACAGTTTACGGTTTACGGTTTACGACTTTTTGTTTATAGTTTAAAGTTTATAGTTTATAGATGATTACATTGAGAGGATTGATATTGGCGGTGGTCGTCGTGCTGACTTGTTCTACGCAGGTTGGGGCACAAGGCATTCTGCCTACAGACAAATCATCTATAAACTATAAACATTCAACTGTAAACAATCAACAGTTGCCTGTCAACAAGACATACGACCACTTCTTCCTGGAGGCAATGGTGCAGCGGCAGAAAGGAAATCACGATGCCGCCTTCGATCTCTTGCGCCACTGCCGGGATCTGAACCCTGACGCTCCAGAGGTGTACTATTACCTCGGACAATATTATGGAGCCTTGAAAGATCAAGAACAGTCGATGGCATGCGTAAAGCGCGCTGCAGAACTTGACCCTGATAATACTACCTATTTGGAGACATTGGCACAGACCTATATCAGCATGCAAGACTATGCAAGTGCCATCCCTGTCGTCAAAAGCATCTATGAGCGTGACAAAAGTCAGGAGGATATGCTTGAAATGCTGTTCCAGCTGTATCAGCAGACGGAGGACTATCAGAGCGCTATCGACGTGCTGGAGCTGATGGAGCAGAACGACGGGAAAAGCGAACGGCTGTCCTTTGCCAAAAGTGCCATTTACAATCGTTTGGGCAATAGTAAGGCGGCCATTGCTGAAATGGCGGATTTGGCACGACAATACCCCAATGACTTGAATTACAAGGCGATCTACGGAGAAACGCTCATGATGAACGACCAGAAGAAAAAGGCGTTGGCCGTCTATGAGGAGATCCTCCGCGAAGATCCTGAGAATACGAGGGTGCTGCTCTCCTTACGTACTTATTATCAGGGAGAAGGCAAGTCGGAAATAGCCGATTCCCTGACGGAGCGCGTGCTGATGAATCGCAATACTGCGACAGAAGAGAAAGTAAGACTTGTCCGACAGGAGATAACAGCCTCAGAGGCTGCGGGCGGTGACAGCACCCGTGTGATGCGACTGTTTGGCAAATTGCTCGCCCAGCCACAGACTGATGCAGAAATGGCATTGCTCTGTGCCTCATACATGAATGCCAAGAAGATGCCAAGAGACAGTGTCTGTCCGGTGCTTGAGAAAGCTGTCGCCTTGTCGCCCGACTATGCTCCTGCCAGAATGCAGCTCGTGGCTTATGCCTGGGAGGCTGACGACATGGACAAGGTGATCAGTCTGTGCCAGGAAGCCCGTCAGTATACACCCGACGAGATGCTCTTCTACTATTATCAAGGCATTGCCTACTATAAACGCGACAGTCTGGAGTCGGCGCTCTCTGCTTTCCAGAATGGCATAGGCGTGATAAATGATAATAGTGACCCCGCCATCGTCTCGGATTTCTATGCGGTGATGGGTGATATCCTCCATCAGAAGGGACTGGCTGAGGCTGCTTTTGCCGCTTATGACTCTTGTCTGGTTTGGAAAGATGACAATGTGGGTTGTCTGAATAACTATGCCTACTACCTCAGCGAGCGTGGTGAGAGGCTGACACAGGCCGAGGAGATGAGCTATAAGACCGTAAAAGCCGAGCCGAAGAACGCGACTTATCTGGATACCTATGCCTGGATCCTCTTCATGCAGGGACGCTATGCTGAGGCAAAGATATACATTGACCAGGCACTACAGAATATGGAGAAGTCTGAGGGCAATGCCGTCATTATAGAACATGCAGGTGACATCTATGCGCAGAACAAGGAAATCGATCGCGCAGTGTCGTTTTGGCAGGATGCTCAGCAGCAGAAGCCCGAAGACCAGCTTCTCATAAGAAAAATCAAACTTAAAAAATATATCAAAGAATGAAACTGACCAGTATTGTAAAAATTGCCGTTGTGGCATTACCATTGGTGTTCACGGCTTGCGGATCGCGCAAGAAAGTGATTAAGGAACCGGTGACATTGACACCGGAGATGCAGGCTAAGGCCAACTTCATCGCTAATGTGAAGGAACGTGCACAGACCACCAAGTTCCTCACGTCAAAAGTAAAGTTCTCGGTGGAGGTAGGACCTCAGAAACTCACGTTGACAGGTAATCTGAAGATGAAGCGTGACGATGTCATCCGTCTCCAGCTGATGGCTTTCGGATTCGTTGAGGCAGGACGCATTGAGATGACTAAGGACTATGTGCTCATCATGGACCGAATCAACAAGCAGTATCTGAAGGCTCCTTGGATGTCTGTTGACTTCCTTCGCAATAGCGGTATTAATTTCAATACGCTGCAGTCACTCTTCTGGAATGAACTGTTCCGCCCCAACAAGACGACGGTGGATAAACACGCTACGGACACTGTGGCAGACTATGCTGTCCTGGAGAGCGGCGACGACATGATCATCAGCCTTGAGGAGGGCAAGATGGACTACAGTTGGCTGGCCAGCCGCAATACTGCTCTGATCAAGATGGCAAACATCTTGTACAAGGACCGCTTCAACGGCAATACGCAGTTGAATTGGGATTACGACCAGTTTGAGAAACTCAATAAGAGCTACTTCCCAAGAAAGTCGGCCATTACGCTGACGACACCCGAGAAGGAGGTGAAGCTTGGTATGACACTTAATTATATCAATGCCGAGACAGAGTGGGAGACTCGTACTGAGATTTCCAACAAGTACCGTGAAGTGACTGTCGACGAAATACTGCGTCGGTTTATGTCCTTATAATTTAGCTAAGAGGGGTGAGGAGATTTCTTGTCCTTTGTTTTTTGGCGTGTTTCGTGGCGGCTGTTCCCGCACAGCAGAAGAAAAAAGCGACTGTGCAAAGGCGGACAACCACCACGAAACAGCGTAGTGCGTCTGCCAAGACCGCCAAGACCGCCAAGACCGGCAAATCCGCTCAGACCACCAAGAAAGGGAAAAAAACCAAATCCGGCAAAGCTTCAAAGCCTACAGTGACCGTAAAATCGCTGAAGAATGAGCAGGCGCAGGTCCGAAAACAGATTCAGGAGCAGGAACGACGGCTTCAGGCCAATGAGCGCGACGTGAAGAAACGCTTGCAGAACCTGATGGTCATCACCAATGAGATTGCCGACAAACGAAAGACCATCGATACCATCCGTCAGGATATCAGCCGGCTTGATGGCAACATACATGTGCTTGAGAACCAGTTGGAGACACTCACGAAGGAACTTGAGGAACGTAAGCAGCGCTTCCGGAAGTCCGTGAGGTACATGCACCGTAACCGCAACATTCAAAGTAAGCTGATGTTCATCTTCAGCGCAGACAACTTCTCGCAGATGTACCGTCGGCTCCGTTTTGTCCGTGAATACGCTGCATACGAACAGGCACAAGGTGAGGCTGTCAAGTCCATGCAGGGACAAGTGAGAGAGGCCTTCGAGGAACTGAGGAGTACGAAGCGCCTGAAAAACGACCTCCTATATCGTGGAGAACAGGAGAGGAAATCTCTGGAGAACAAACAGGTTGAGCAGCAGAATGTGGTGAGCAGCCTGAAGAAGCAACAGAAGGCTATTCAAGGCATTATCGACAAGCAGAAACGTCGTGATGCCGAGCTCAATGCCCGTATCGACAAGCTCATTGCTGAGGAAATCGCCCGTGCCAAGGCCAAGGCAGAAGCCGAAGCCCGCAGGAAGGCCGAAGCTGAGGCTGCCAGGAAAAGAGCCGAGGAGCTGGCCCGTAAGAAGGCTGCCGCTGAGGCTGCCGCACGGGAGAACGCCCGGCGTATAGCTGAGGCTAAGGCTCGTGAGGAGAAGGCCAAGGCTGAGGCGAGGGCTGCTGCCAGGAAGAGCGCCGAAGCAAAGGCTAGGGCAGAGCGGGCTGCGCGAGAGGCTGAGATAGAGCGCAAGAATGCCGAGCGCAAAGCCGCAGAGGAAGCCAAGGCAAGGAAGAAGGAGATGGCTGAGGCCAGCAAACCGGTGGAGACCGTTTATGCGATGCCTGCTGAGGACAGACGGCTTAGTGGCAGTTTTGAGAGCAACCGCGGGCGTCTGCCTATGCCCGTCGTCGGCAGTTACAAGATCGTTCACCGTTTTGGAACGAACACTGTGACAGACGTGAAAGGGCATGTGACGCTCGACAAGAAGGGCATCGACATCAAGGGACAGCCGGGATCAGCCGTGCGCAGCGTCTTTGATGGTGAGGTCAGTGCCGTATTTGGCTATGGGGGCACATCGGTCGTGATCATCAAACATGGCAGTTACTTGTCGGTGTATTGTGACCTTGCCTCGGTGAGTGTCAGTCGCGGCCAGAAAGTCAGTGCCCGTCAGACTATCGGAAGGGTAGGCTCGGATGGCTTGATGCAGTTCCAGCTCCGTCGTGGAACCGTGAAGCTCAACCCCGAAGGCTGGCTAGCGAGGTAGGGTTGTTGTTTACGGTTTACAGTTTACGGTTTACGGTTTACAGTTTACAGATGATTACCAGGCAAGCCACTTGTCTGCCTATAGAAGTATTCAACTGTAAACTGTAAACCGTAAACTGTAAACTAAATATAAAGTCCTTCCAATAACCCGACGTAGGCTTCAATAGCCTGTTCTATCTCAGAAATCTTGATATACTCATTGGCGGCATGCGAACGGGCAGAGTCGCCAGGACCCAGTTTCAGCGAGGGGAACGGCATCAGCGCCTGATCGCTTAGGGTGGGGGAGCCGAAAGGCTTCATGCCCCATTCCTTGCAACGACGCACCAACGGATGGTCTTCGGCTATGGCTGAAGAGTGGAGACGGAATGAGCGGGCCTGAAGCTTGCACTTCTTCATCTTCTTCTTCAGGAACTCGAAGAGGAACTCATTCTGATAGAACTCGTTCGTGCGTACATCTATTATAAAGTGCAACGTGTCGGGGATGACGTTGTGCTGGGTGCCGCTCTCCACGACTGTTACCGTCATCTTCGTGGGCCCCAGCAACGGGCTTTCCTTGCGGAACCGATAGTCGCGCAGCCACATCAGGTCTTCAAGCGCCTCATAGATGGCGTTCACGCCTTCCTCTCTGGCAGCATGGCCCGACTTTCCGTAGGCATAGCCGTCGATGACCATCAGCCCCTTCTCGGCGATGGCAGGCTGCATACTGGTGGGCTCTCCCACGATAGCCACATCGACAGACGGCAGCTTCGACAGCACACGGCTGAAGCCGTTCTCGCCTGATACCTCTTCCTCGGCTGTCGCCAGCCAGAGAATGTTGAAGTTCCTCTGGCGGTTGAGAAGGATGCGGTAGGCCTGGAGCGTTGCCACCAGACCGCCGCCACAGTCGTTGGAGCCTAAGCCGTAAAGGAAATCTCCCTCCTGTGAGGGGGTGAAAGGGTCGCGAGTCCACGTATTCACGGGCCTCACGGTGTCGATATGGGCATTGAGCATCACCGTCTTACGATTGCTGTCCCAGTCCGGGCAGCCCACCCAGAGGTTGTTGCCCTCACGGCCGTAGGGCAGCCCCCATCGGTTCAGGTACTCGCCGAGCTTGTCGGCAGCCTTTTCCTCACTCCTGCTGATAGAGGGAATGGCTATCAGTTCCCTCAGCAGTTCTACAGCGTCACTTGTGTAATTTCCCATATGATAATGCCATTGATAGTACGAGTATGCCGAAGATGAAAGACAGCGAGAGGGGTGTTGACACCTTGATGTCCCAGAACACCTCAAGCAGCATCTTCAAGCCAACAAAGCTCAGGATGATGCCCAGGCCGTATTTCAGATAGGTGAAGTATTTCGCGATGGCGGCCAGAGCAAAGTAGAGCGCTCTGAGACCGAGGATGGCGAAGACGTTCGATGTGAGCACGATGAACGGATCCCTCGACACGGAGAACACGGCGGGTATGGAGTCTACGGCAAAGGCCACGTCGGTAGTCTCGATCACAATCAGGGCGATGAACAGGGGAGTGGCCAGCCATTTTGTCGGCACCCCCGCGCCCTCGTACTCCCGAACAAAGAACTTATCTTCGTGCATCTTGTCGGTCACGGGGAAGAAGCGCTTGAAGACCTTGACGAAGATATTCTTCGAGGGGTCGACCTGCTCGCCGTCGTTGTGCCCGAACATCTTGATGCCCGTATAGATGAGGAAGACGCCGAAGACGGCAAGGATCCACTCGAACCGCTCCACCATCGCAGCGCCGGCAAAGATAAAGATGCTTCTCAGCACCAGAGCCCCGAAGATGCCCCAGAAGAGCACCTCGTGCTGGTACTTCCTCGGGATGCCGAAGAACGTGAAGAGCATGAGAAACACGAAGAGATTGTCCATCGACAGCGATTTCTCAATCAGGTAGCCCGCCAGAAACTCCATCGCCTTCTCGTGCGAATCGACGGGGTAGAGCCAGTAGATGCCTGCGCAGAACACCATCGACACGCCGATCCATACGGCCGTCATCGTCAGCGCCTCACGAATGCTCACCTCGTGCTGGCCCTTCCTGCCGAACGACTTCAGGTCGATGATCAGCATCAGCAGCACCAGCACATAAAACAATATCCACGCCCATAAGGGCATTACCAAACTTTCCATTTCGTCTGCAAAGATAGTGCAAAATTTCGATTAAGCGAAGAGAATGCAGATATATTTGCGTTCTTGAGTGTGAAAAATTATCCAAGTTGCTTTTTCCGTCTGCTGACTCATAGTCGGAGCATCTACTGACATGACATCGGCAGGTCTGCTGACATATAGTCGACAGATCAGCTGACGTGTGTCGGCAAACGTTTTAGACGGCTATAACCTTCGGTTTCATCCCAGGAAAGTGTCAGTTTCATCCCGGGAAAGTGTCAGTTTCAAGGGACATAAGTGTCTGGCTGCAGGCAGTATTCTGTGAGCCAATGGCATCTATACTGCCTGTTTAGACGGGGTAGTACACGAGAGTGTTGGCTATCTTCCCAACCCTCAGATAGGGTGGGGCCTGGGAGCAGAGTTCGTCGAGCCACTTTTCGGCCATATATCTTGTGATGCCGAAAAGCGACTGCATCTGCCCACGGAGGATGTGGTCGTGGTTTAGGAAATACTGATCCAGCCCCGCAATGATCTGTTCCTTGTTCACTTTGGCGGAGTGGCCCACCTTTCCGCGCCCTGTGGCGTTCACGTAGTGATAATTCTTTTTGAGCAACAGTTTCAGGAATTCCTCGTCGGGGGTGAAGTTGATGGTCTCCACCACGATGTCGTTGCCGGTGATCTTTGAGGGGTCGGTGAAGTGGGGCTTCACTTCCAGACCGTTCTCGTCCGTCCGTTTCCGGAATCCGAGTTTCAGGTAGAAGTTGCCCAGTCCATCGATATGCACGTTGTGATTGTCCGTCAGTGTCTCCACGATGTGCTTCCTCAGCACGTCGACGACGGTTTTCACATGACTGGCCTCAGCCTCATTGTAGCGCCTTACCTGATCAACGATATAATCAAGGTTGAGCGCCAAGTCTGTCTCATGCCTCACGTGATAGGTCTCCCTACCTTCCTTGTCGGGCAGTGGGTTGCTGTGTATGCCGAATTTGATCTTATTTCCCATTGTCGTGCTATGTCTGATGAATCGGTTTTTATTGCTTTGATTTGAGCGCAAAATTACGAATTAATCCCGAAACGTGCAAACATTTCGGGATTAATTCACATCTTTAGCAGTAAGGCTTACCTAATCAAAAATCATTAGACTCCTCCTCTTGATCAGGCTGAGGTTCTGCTGCTTCTGGATCAAGCTCTTGAGAATTCTTGCTCTTGATTATGTTTATCATCTTCACGATGTCGGCGACATTCAGTTGCTTATTGCCATTCATGTCAGCATTGCTGAAGTTCAGACCCTCAGCCTTTCCCACCATGATGTACTCTTTGACGAGTTCGACATCATCCTGGGAAACCTCGCCGTCATCATCGGCATCGCCGAATTTCACCTCTACGATCTCCTTGAAATCCTTCCAGCCGTCTGCTGTCTCATATGCTGCCTTGCTGCCTTTGGGCACATAGAGCGTGGCCTTCGTCTTCTGGTAGACACCATTGTCCTGATCCCACCAGTTGAAGCAATCCCCAGCTATTGACAGCGGGATAGTCTGGTGCACCGTCACAGACTCCAGATTGCGGCAATCATAGAATGCATCCTTCTCTATACATTCCACTGTTGCGGGAATATCAATTGCTGTTAGGCTGAGGCTTCCGAAGAATGCTGCTTCTCCGATGGTCTTCACTGAGCTGGGAATCTCGGTTCCTCCGCAGGCAGCGACGATCTTATTCGTAGCAGTTTCCACGATGGCATTGCAGTTGTTGCGGGAGTCATAGACGGGGTTGTCTGGATCCACGGACAGCTTGGTGTTGTAGTTCTCTGCAAACACTCTTACGCCCAAGCTTGTGATGAATGAAGGAAGTGTGAATGAAGTAAGACTCGTATTAAAATAGAAGGCCTCATCTGCCAACGATGTAATACCCGTGAAGTACTTGATCTCATCGAAAGAACTGATATGCTTACCCCAGAAGAGATTACCGAAGTCTGTCACAGCAGCGGCCTCTTTTGTAGACAGTTCGCCATCCTTGTTCGTGTCCCAGTTCTCCACGCAGATGTTTTTCACTTTAGAATCGGCAAAGGCGATGATCTCTTCAGGCTCCATCTCGACGATGTTTTGGAAATTGCTCCAAACGTCATCCGCATCGTAAAGAGCCTTGCTGCCTTTGGGCACATAGAGGGTTCCGTTATATGCAATGTCCGTAAACACATCGTCACGAAGTGTAAAAGGAGTCATGCGATTAACTCTCACCTCGACAAGGTGGTCGCAGTTCTCGAAAGACGGAGAACCAATACTTTCAACTGTTGAAGGAATCGTGATCGTACTCAGTGAAGTGTAGGCAAAGACTTGGTTGTCCAAGGCCTTCACACCTTCTGGGATAATCATCTTTGTGAGACTTGGCAGGAATCCGAATGAAGTACTGCTTAGTCTTTCTACCGTATTCGGGATGACAGTTGCTTTACAGCTGTGCTGAAACCGCTCATGGGCTAAAGCGATGCGCAAAGATACGAATAATTCCCGAAACGTGCAAGCATTTCGGGAATTTTTTGTATTACGTCTTTTAAAATCTATTGATTGTCGGTTTCACACTTTTTCAATTTCTTCCTCCGTCAAGCCTGTGGCCTTTGCAATATCAGCAACAGAAAGATTCATCAGTTTCAGATTCCGAGCTACTGACATTGCCTTTATCTGTTCTCCCTGAGCCATACCGTCCTTTACACCCCTGTTATACCGGGCCAGCGCGATGCCCTCCTCATCGGTGAGGTTTATCCAATACTTCTTGTAGGAATTGTGCTGTTCCAAAATTCAGAAATATTTGCAGATTTATGGCGGTTATTTCCAAAGAAAGTTGTACCTTTGCAGCGTTAACGTTGAACGATATGAAGAACAAACTCTTTGGAGAAGCTCCGTTGCTGCGCTTGGCCGTCGGTATGATGGTAGGGATCGTTGTGGGCAACTATGTGGAGGCGGGCGTGTGGCTGTGGGCTGTGTTGGCGGCGACCATTGTGCTGGCAATGCTCTTGTGGAGGCAGGCGATGCTGCAGTCGGCGGTCATCGTCATGTGCTTCGTGCTCTTGGGATGGCTATTGGTGGCCAGACAGAAAGCGTCGCTGCATACGACTTGGCCTGAAGGGGAAGTGGGGTTTGAGGCTGTGGTGCTCTCCGAGCCTCAGGAGAAACCGAAGACGATGGCTGTGGACATCATGCTTGTGAAGAGCAGGCAGAAACTGAAATGCTACCTTTATAAAGATGAGCGTAGCAGGGGCTTGAGGATCGGCGACGGACTACGGATGCAGTCGCGGATCAGAGGTAACAGCGATTGGCATAGGGGGACTTTCGACTATCGGCGCTACTTGGAGATACGCGGATTTACGGGTAGCACCTTCGTTGCCAGCTGGAAATGGCAGAAGGTGAGGCTCTCGCTGGAAGGACTATCAAGGCTGGAGCGTACGAGACTCTATTTCCTGAAGTTGAGGAGCCAGCTCTTGCAGCGCCTGACAGTCGATGAGGCGGAGCAGTCTCAGTATGCGGTGTTGGCGGCTATGGTTCTGGGCGACAAGTCGGCTCTGACACAGGAACTTAGGGATGTCTATGCCGTCACGGGTGCATCGCATGTGTTGGCGTTGAGCGGCCTGCATCTCAGCATCATCTTCATGCTTCTGACCCTCCTTCTGGGCGGCAGCCGATTCTTCACTCTTCACTCTTCACTCTTCACTATCTTAAGCGTTTGGGCTTTCGTATTTCTCGTGGGAATGTCGACGAGTGTTGTTCGCTCGGCTACGATGCTTACGGTCTATGCGCTGCTGTCGTTGGGTCATCGCGACAAGATGAGTGTCAACACTTTGGCCTTCACCGCCATCGTGATGCTGGCGGTGAGTCCCCTATCGCTCTATGATGTGGGCTTTCAGATGTCGTTCATGGCGGTGTTTGCCATCCTTGTCTTGATGCCGATGTTTGAGGGCGTATTCCCGAGGGAATATCTGATGTCGCACCGTCTGCTCAGGTGGTGCTGGGGGATGGTTGCCGTGTCGTGCGCTGCTCAGTTGGGTACAGCGCCGTTGGTAGCTTATTATTTCGGGCGCTTCTCCTGCTATTTCCTGCTGACGAACTTCATCGTCATCCCAGCAGCCATACTGATATTGTGGCTGTCGCCTGTGGTGCTTGTGTTTCCTCCCCTCGCGTACCTTTTATTATATATAGTGAAGTGCCTCAATATCGTCTTGGAGCAAATGGCTGCCTGGCCAGGAGCGAGTATTGAGGCACTTCATCCTTCGGTACTGCAGACCGTGATGATCTATGTGGTCATGCTGTGCGTTACATATATCCTAACCATCGTAGGATATCGTTCAGGTTCGCCACGACCATAAGGAGAATCAGTATGCCGAAGCCTACGTACTCGGCTCGGATCATGAATGTCTCGGAGGGTTTGCGGCGGGTGATCATCTCGTAGACAAGGAACAGCACGTGCCCGCCGTCGAGGGCTGGGATGGGCAGGATGTTCATGAAGGCGAGGATGATAGAGAGGAAGGCGGTCATCTTCCAGAAGAGATACCAGTCCCACATCGGGGGGAAGAGGCTGCCGATGGCTCCGAAGCCTCCTAAGGATTTCGCGCCGTCGGCCGTAAACACATATTTCATGTCGCCCACATAGCCAGCCAGCACGTTCCATCCGTACTTGATGCCGGCGGGGATACTCTCGAGGAATCCGTATTCACGGGTGTAGGGCTCGTAGATGCCGGCAATGGTCTTGACGAAGAATCCCACTCTCAGCTCTGGGGTCAGGGTGATGCTTGCAGTATCGTTTACGCCGCCACGCTCGTAAACGAGGGTGGCCGTTCTCAGCTTTAGGCTGTCAGCCTGGGTATTGGCCGCCGTCATCATATCCTCAAGAATGCCTATCTGGTCGGTGAACTCATTGTAGGAGTCGACGGACTTGCCGTTAAAAGCCACGATTTTGTCACCCTTTTGCAGTCCAATCTTCGATGCGGGGCTGTCGGCCATCACGCTGTCGATCTCGGCGGGGATAAGTGGTCTTACGAATGAAGGCACAGCCTTGAGCATGCCCAACAGGTTCAGGTCGCCGGGAAGCGTGAGGCTCATCTGCTTTCCGTCGCGGATCAGATCTACACGCTTAGCTTCGGAGAGGTCGCGATAGAGATCGGCTGAGAAGTCCTTGAAGGCTCCGTTCTCTGTGCCTATCAGGATATCGCCGTCCTTGAAACCTAATGCCTTGGCCTCCTGATTGAACTTCATACCGAGGGTCATGTCCTTTACGGGGATGTAGGTGTCGCCCCAATGGAAGAGGATCATCGAGTAGATGAACAGGGCAAGGAGGAAGTTCACGAGCACACCGCCGATCATGATCAGCAGTCGCTGCCAGGCGGGCTTCGCACGGAACTCCCAAGGCTGCTCAGGCTGTTTCATCTGTTCGGTATCGAAGCTCTCGTCTATCATACCGGCAATCTTACAGTATCCGCCCAGCGGAAGCCAGCCCACGCCATACTGCGTGTCGCTGCCCTTGGGCTTGAACTTAAACAAGCTGCCGTCCCACTTCCAGATGGAGGGGTCGAAGAACAGGTAGAATTTGTCAACACGTACGCCGAAGAGCTTGGCGAAGAAGAAGTGGCCGCCCTCGTGGAGCAGAACCAGCAGGCCGATGGCCAGCATGAATTGAAGTAATCTTATCAGAAATATTTCCATATTTTTTTAGTTTATAGTTTAAAGTTTATAGTTTATAGATGATATGTTCTATAGGCAGACGACATTGCAGCATTGAAGGGCTTGCCATGTAATCAACTATAAACCATAAACTATAAACTATAAACAATAAATACATTATTTCTCCATTAGTTCTGTAGCGATGCGACGGGCCTCGTGGTCGGTGCGGATGAGGTCGTCGTAAGTCGGGTCTTTGATAATAGTGGCGCGCTCAATGGTCTCGGCGATGATGTCTCCCATCTGGAGGAAACCGCACTTGTCCTCAAGGAATCCGCGGTTCACAATCTCGTTGGCGGCATTGAGGATACAAGGCACATTTCCGCCACGATTAATGGCATCGAAAGCCAGTGCCAGGCAACGGAACTTGTTCAGGTCGGGCTCGAAGAACTCCAAAGGGTGGTTGAACAGGTTGAGTCGCTCGCCGGAGAGTGTCAGACGATTCGGAAAGGAGAAGGCATATTGGATGGGCAGGCGCATGTCGGGCACACCGAGCTGGGCTTTGACTGAGCCATCCTCGAATTGTACGGCACTGTGGACGACACTCTGAGGATGCACGAGCACCTGAATCTGACTGGCTTCGACACCGAAGAGCCATTTGGCCTCAATCACCTCAAAACCCTTGTTCATCATCGATGCTGAGTCGATGGTGATCTTTGCGCCCATGTTCCATGTCGGATGTTTCAGGGCATCGGCCTTCGTCACGTGGGCAATCTCTTCCATCGACTTCAGACGGAAGGGACCTCCTGAGGCCGTCAGCAGTATCTTCTCGATGCGGTTATGGTCTTCGCCGACAAGGCTCTGGAAGATGGCAGAGTGCTCGCTGTCTACAGGGAGTATCTGAGCATGGTAGTTCATGGCGAGGTTGCAGATCAGCTGTCCTGCCACGACGAGTGTCTCCTTGTTGGCCAGACAGATAGTTTTGCGGGCCTTAATAGCATGGATCGTGGGTGAGAGGCCTGCAAAGCCTACCATTGCGGTGAGCACCATATTGATAGGGCCTGCCTCCACAATCTCATCGAGGGCCTTCGCACCGGCATATACCTTTACCTCGGGCAGGTCGCTCATCAGCCGCTTCAGTTCTTCGTAGCGGGCTTCGTTGGCAATGACGACGGCTGCGGGCTTGAATTGGTGGGCCTGCTCTGCCAATAGTTCTACTTTGTTGTTCGCTGTCAGACAATAGACCTCATAAAGGTCAGAATGCTCCTTGATGACTTCTAATGCCTGGGTTCCTATCGACCCCGTGGAGCCGAGGATGGCTATTTGCCTTTTCTGTTTCATGCTTGTTTTGCGTAATTAGAGTGCAAAGGTACACATTTTATGCCAATTTCCATTCCTTTTAGTCTTTTTTTCATATCTTTGCCCTATAATTAGCAATGTTTAATTGGGTATGGTAGCTTACTTGCAGTAAACTCCATACCATGGGTGAGTTCGGGTGAGAGGCTTAATCAGAGGTCAAGAAGACCCTCTGGTATGTGCATGGTAAGGGTGCGTGTCTGTTGGTCGATGGCGGTAATGAGGTTTTCGGAGGCGGGGATTAAACGACCGTCATCGAGGCAGAAAAGGATGTTGAGCGTAGAGTCGTCGACAGAGGCGATGCGCCCGATGGTGCGCCCGTTGCTAGCTTCAATAATGTCAAAGCCTACGAGGACAGGCCAGGATAGATTCTCGTCGTCATTCTCTGCAAGGCTACGGGGAAAGTAGACGTCGGCGCCTGTCAGTTCGCGAGCCCGTTCTTGGGTATCAATGTCTTCGAACTTGATGATGGCATTGGAGTCGCTTTTGAAACGGTATTCCTCGATAAAGAAAGGTACGAAGATGCCATCGACTTTAAGGATCAGATAGTCGACATCGACGCGATCGAACACGTCGTCGTCGAAGAGAAAGCTGATCTCTCCCCTCACGCCGTGCGTCTTGCCTAAGCGTCCAATCTGATAAATATTTTCCTCTTTGATCATTACTACGGCGGTAGCAAATTATTCACTTTCCACTATTCACTTCTCACTTCTTTCGATTCTCGCGCCGAGGTCGTTGAGGCGAATCTCAATGTGCTCGTAGCCCCGATCAATCTGTTCGATATTGTCAATACGGCTTATGCCGTTGGCACTCATGGCAGCAATGAGCAGGGCGATGCCCGCACGAATGTCGGGGCTCGACATACGACCGCCCCGCAAGCATATCTTGCGGTCATGGCCTACAACTACGGCACGGTGGGGGTCGCAGAGGATAATCTGGGCGCCCATATCAATCAGTTTGTCGACGAAGAAAAGGCGACTCTCGAACATCTTCTGGTGGAAGAGTACGCTACCGCGGGCTTGCGTCGCTACGACAATCAGTACCGACAGCAGGTCGGGCGTCAGTCCGGGCCATGGGGCATCGGCAAGTGTCATGATGGTGCCGTCGATGAACGATTGTATCTCATAGTGGCGCTGACGGGGGATGATGAGGTCGTCGCCCTCTTCCTTGATCCTTACACCTAGGCGGCGGAATGTGTCTGGGATAATGCCGAGGTTCTCCACGGAGGCATCTTGGATACGGATGCCGTCACCGCACATGGCGGCCATGCCTATGAACGAGCCCACTTCAATCATGTCTGGCAGGATCTCATGCTCGGCTCCGTGCAGTTTGCTGACGCCAGTTATCGTCAGCAGGTTTGAGGCGATGCCAGTTATGTGGGCTCCCATCCGGTTCAGCAAATGGCAGAGTTGTTGCAGATAGGGTTCACAAGCAGCGTTGTAGATGGTGGTGGTGCCTTTGGCGAAGACGGCGGCCATCACGATATTCGCGGTACCCGTCACCGAAGCTTCGTCGAGTAGCATGTAAGTGCCCTTCAATTGTTGGGCGGCTATCTCATAGACATCGCGGCCTGGCACATGGTTGAACTTTGCACCGAGCTTTTGAAATCCAAGGAAGTGGGTGTCAAGACGACGGCGCCCAATCTTGTCGCCTCCGGGCTTGGTAATCACTGCCTTTCCCATACGAGCCAGCAATGGTCCAATCATCAGCACGCTGCCTCTGAGCTCTGCGCATTTGTGGACGAACTCATCACTTTCCAGGTAACTAAGGTTCAGTTCGTCAGCCTGAAAGGTTAACGACCGTCCTCTTCCGTCGGAAGGAGCGGGTGATACTTTAACCCCGATATCGCATAGCAAGCGAATGAGGTTGTTCACGTCGCGTATGTCGGGTATGTTATGGATGGTTACCGGTTCACTTGTCAGCAGAGAGGCACAGATTACCTGCAGGGCCTCATTTTTGGCGCCCTGAGGCCTGATAGTACCGCTCAACGGATGGCCTCCCTCAATGATAAATGATGACATAGACGGGAAGTGTTATTTCTTTTTCTTCTTCGGTTTGGGCTCTTCTACACTAGCCGCCTTGTCGAGCTTGAGATTTGTCAAGTCCAGCTGGATAACACCGTCAGTGAAACGAGCCAGGTCGTCAGCCACCTTCTCGTCGCTCATCGAACCGTGCCCCCATGTCAGCAAATCACGCTTCATTTGGCAGGCGGTATAATAGGTCAATGCGTCGCGCTCGTCACCGGCAGGCATGTTCTTGAGTTTCTCAAAGAGTCCCTCTATTAATTTGCCATAATGGCGAAGACGGATGCTTTCTTGGGGCAAGGGAACGGTTTGAGGTTTGTTGTGGATTTTCTCTGCGTTGCTCACGTCGAAGGGCCAGTCGATATCAAGCTCCTTGTGGCTCATCAGGTAGAGGTGGTCCCAAAGGGTCTGCTCGTAATTTGCATTACCACGCAGGTCGGGTACCTTGGTCTCCATCATTCTGATAATCTCATTGGCGCAGTTTTGACGCTCCTGTCTGTCGGGGAGACCGACGGCATAATCTACCATCTTCTGTATCTCCCGTCCGTATTCCGGCATTAGGAGCTTCTCGCGATGGGTGTTGTAGTCTAATCCTTTTATATTCATATCTTTCAATCTTCAATGTTCAATATTCAATAAGTTTTTCGGCTGCTTGGCCACGAAGTCCTTTAGATAGAAGGGGGTAAAATAGGCCACATCCTCTGTCTGTCCGTTCCACAGTCTGCGCTCTGCCAGGGGTTGCATCCACTTGGCTTGCGGCTCGATGCCCTCTATCAGGTGAGCGTTTGGGTGGTTGATGATGTCCATACATTTCTGGGCACCATTGCCGAAGAAATATACGGGGTGCTCGTCGAGATAGGCCTTGTAGGTCTCTGCTGTCACGATGTCGGCACCAACCTCTCTGACGGGTCTCAGACCGCGGTCGTAGATGGCTGCATAGACCTCCATCCGTCTGGCATCGAGCATTGGGCAGAGTAGGGCTCCTTCCTCTGTCAGTTCGCGCAACAGCACAGGCACACAAAGCAGTTCGAGTGTTGGCACAGCAATTAGTTTCAGATTGCGGCCATAGCAGATTCCCTTAGCCATCGATACGCCAATGCGGAGACCTGTATATGAGCCAGGTCCACAACTTACAGCCACAGCATCAAACGGAATGGCGTGGTTGTCAGTAAACGAGAGGGCCTCGTCAACCATTGTTCCCAGTCTTTCCGCATGGTTCGGCCCGCTGTGGTCATCTTGTTGGAAAATCACTTGTGAGTCCTCCGATACGGCCACGGAACATACGTCCGTACTGGTTTCTATGTGAAGAATCGTTGACATTCTTTTCTCTTGTTTTATACTAATAAGGTGCAAAGGTACGAACTTTTCTGTCAACAGCCATCGTTTTATCAGAAATTAACGTAGAAATACCGTTGTTATTTCGTCATTTTCATGAGATCGTCTAAGGTAAAGTTGCCAGAGAAGATCATCACTGTTGCGCTGTCGTCTTCGTCCATTAACATGACAACTACAGACTGTTGCTTGCCTACGCAGTGGTAGATATCCACCTTATCGCCATCTTCTTTGATCTGCATCAGCACTTCATATTTATCATGCGCAAGAATGTCCTTCACGTCATTCTTCAGTTTCACACGTGCCGTCTTTTCTTCTGAACTGATAATCTGTATGCCTGTCAGTTTGCTGGCCAGACTTTTCGTATCCACACCAGGCACCGAAGGCATAGATGTTTTGCTGGCCATTCCTAACATATATTTGGATATGTACACGTACGACACGTTCTTCATATCGGCATATTTCTCGAATGCCTTAACCTGGGCGTTGACGGTGAGACTTGATATTGCCACCATGATGCAAAGCAGTGTTCTTATCATTTCCTGTTTCATGTTATTTCAATGCTTTTAGTTGTTTGTTTAATGTATTCTCGGCCTTGTCGCTCAGGGCTTTTGCCTTTTCCAGATGCCCCATGCCCTTGTTCAGGTTGGCAGCCAGAAGGTTCAAGGCGCGTTCAGCCTCCTGTTGTGCCTTCACTGGGTCCTGATAGGTGTCCTGTTCAGCAAGATTCACAGGCACGTCCTGTAGCATGTAGTGATACCCCACACCAAAGACAAGGGCGACGCTGGCGGCAATAGCCGTATAGCGCAGGGCGCTGGACAGCAGACGAGGGCGCTGGGCCTTTTGTTCCCTCTCCTCTTGCTCCCACTCGTCGATCTTGGCCGAAAGTCGTTCTTCTAGTCCTTCGGGGATGGGGATTTGTTCTAACGCTTTATCATTCAGTTCGTCCATGTCTTAGTGATATTTAGGAATTGATGTTTAAGTTTCTTTTTCGTTCGCATTACGATAATGCGGATATTGCCTTGCGAGAGTCCTGTGTCGCTTTCTATCTCTTCGTAGGAGCGGTCTTCCATCAGGTGCATTTTGATGATTTTAGCGTCTCTTTCTGGCAGCTCGCTGATAAGTCCTTCCATCTGTTGGACCTCGTCACGAGAGTCTATCTGATGTTCGAGGCTCCGTTCATCAGGAGGCGACGCATGGGCTTCTATATCCTCGGAGGCATCTATGCGTTTATGGCGCCGTTTGTCAACGAACAGGTTTTTCATCATGGCCACAAGATAAGCCTGCGTGTCTGTCTCTTCCTTCAGGTCTTCGCGCTTTTGCCACAGCTTCAGATACATATCCTGAAGCAGGTCTTCGGCATCCTGCGCATTGCCTGTCAGATGGTAAGCAACTCTGTAGAGCAGCTTATAGTGAGGCATGAACCGTTGCTTGAACTCTTGGGCGTCCATCAGGGGTTTAGTTTTCTTTACTCATTTGCTCCATCAGTTGTGCCATATCAAGTCTGCCGTCAATGACTACCAGCGAAGCCTCGCCATCCTCTTCAGTAAAAATGATGACGGTGGTGTGCTTGCCCTTTTGGTTCTGATAGATTTTCACCTTCTCGCCGTCCTCGTCTGTCGCATTGATGAGCGGTTCCCAGCCGTTCCCGTCCAGAATGCTCCGCGCATGCTGGCTCAATTGCTCTATAGTCTTTTTCTCTTCACTGGTATAAACATCAATTGAGTCTATCTTTTTGAGTATGTTTCCTGACTTGCCGACGAATGACATATTCTCGCCAAAGTCGACTCTTCCCCCATTCTTTGCAGCGAGCTTCAGCAGGAACTTGCCAATGTGGACATGCTCCACACCATCAATCTTTGCCAACTTCTTGAAGTATTTGTTTGATGCATTCGCACCAGTTGAAGTGAGCAGGATGGCAGCACAGAGCGCCACCTTTATTAATAATGTATGCTTCATAACAATTCTATTTTTTACGTTTGACATTTTAATCTGAAGATGCATCCTTCTATTTGAACTAACGAGATTATTGCACCTTTTGTTACATAGATACTGACATTTCTTTGTTTTTTTACGGTCTTGTAAGGGCGAAAGTTTTTTAGTTTGTTTTTTCTTCTTATATTATATATAATAAGGTGTACCCTGTATTTGGTCTTGATATTTGTCAAGAGAAGAAAGATTTTTGCATGAAATATGAAATTTTTCCCGAAAAAGTTTTGTTGTTTCGGAAAAAGTGCGTACCTTTGCACCCGCTTTCGGAAACCACGGTGTTCCGGATGCGTAGAGAAGGAGTTCTTTGAAAGATTTACATAGACAGAAGTAGTACAAGAAGCGACATACTTATCTTGAGTATGTTGGGTGTAAGAGACGAACCGTTTAATTCTTGGAATAGGATAGTCGTTCTGTGACAGAGATTACGTTCCTTTATTGGAATGAGGATATTTATACAATGAAGAGTTTGATCCTGGCTCA
>Ga0310691_10000381_pt1 | contig 87049 bp, 82 predicted proteins | sample 176DNAGHGlowgp2_FD_203887 | JGI IMG/M metagenome (GOLD analysis project Ga0310691, IMG submission 203887) | Sheep rumen microbial communities from Palmerston North, Manawatu-Wanganui, New Zealand - 1766 DNA GHGlow gp2 (v2) (version 2) | ecosystem: Host-associated > Mammals > Digestive system >...
TTAGGCAACACCGCACAATACGCCTGCGGCATCTTCCGGTAAATTTGTGCCCTGATTTCGTCACTTTTTCTTGAGGTACACAAAGTACATCTGCGAAAAAGTGCCATCATCAGAACTCAAATTTTCTTGGAATCTGCTCTTGCCGCATTGTGCGGTATTGCCTTTATTGTATTTCCCTGTGCCGTTCCTGTCAAGCCCGCAGGCAGGCAAAAAAAGCTGCGGAAAATCCGAAAATAATGCTTGACCTCTCCTTTTGCCTGTGCTATAGTATGACTTACCTGTCGGACGAGAGGCTTTCTTTTTGTGCGCATTTTTCCGAAAAGCGCAGGGAAGGGCGTCTCCGTCACCATACAGGGAGGCAATGCCCGCCCCCCTTGGGGCACGGGTAAATAAAATAGGAGGTGCCGAAAGAATGGCTGCAGGCGCAAGAGTTAAAATTACACTCAGATGCGATGAATGCAAGCAGAGGAACTACAACACGGTCAAGAACAAGAAGAATACTTCCGACCGTTTGGAGCGCAGCAAATATTGCCCCTTCTGCAGAAAGCACACCAAGCATGTCGAGACCAAGTAAGACGGAAAGGAAAGCGTAAAATGGCAGAGGAAAAGAAAACGAACGCCGCCCCCGCAAAGGCCGCTACCGCCGTCAAGAAGGACGCCACCGAGCCCGGTTTCTTTGGGAAGATCGGCAAGTGGTTCCGTGAGATGAAGAGCGAGCTGAAGAAGGTCGTGTGGCCCACGCCGCAGGCTCTTCGCAACAACACGCTCGTCTCCCTCGGCATGATGGTCGTTTCCGCCGTGGTGATCTGGGGCTTTGATGAATTCGCACAGATGGTAGTCAGGCTCATCTTCCGTCTGGTTTGATCGAGATGGCTGAAGAGGCGAAATGGTACGTTGTTCATACCTATTCCGGGTATGAGAACGCAGTTGCCGCCGCAGTGATGAAGGCGGCGGAAAACCGCAGGATGACGGATCTGATCCATGAGGTCAACATCCCCATGGAGACGGTGACCGAGATCACCGACGCCGGCGAAAAAACGGTTGAGCGCAAGGTCTTCCCCGGCTACGTGCTGGTGAAGATGATCCTCACCGACGACAGCTGGCATCTGATCCACAATGTCCGCGGTGCTACAGGCTTCGTCGGGTCTGACGGCAAGGCCGTCCCCCTCACGGAGCAGGAGATCTACGATCTGGGCGTCGAACGCCGGGAGATCGTCGTCGGCTACAAGCTGGGCGACGAGGTCAAGGTCATTGACGGGCCGCTGGCCGGCTTCTTCGGCATTGTCGACGAGCTGGAGCCCGAGAAGGATCGGGTGCGCGTCGTGGTCTCCATGTTCGGCCGCGAGACTCCGGTTGATCTGGAGCTCGACCAGGTCGAGGTTACAAAAGAATAATGAGAAAGAGGTGCTTTTAACGTGGCACAGAAAGTAGTTGGATACGTAAGATTCCAGGTTCCCGCCGGCAAAGCGACTCCGGCTCCCCCCGTCGGCCCCGCACTGGGCCAGTACGGCGTCAACATCGGTCAGTTCACCAAGGACTTCAACGAGCGCACCAAGGGCGATATGGGCATGATGATCCCCGTCGTCATCACCGTGTACTCCGACCGCAGCTTCACCTTCGTCACCAAGACCCCTCCTGCCGCCCTTCTCATCAAGAAGGCCTGCGGCATTGAGACCGCCTCCGGCGTGCCCCAGAGAGACAAGGTCGCGACCATCAGCAAGGAAGACGTCCGCAAGATCGCCGAGCAGAAATTGCCCGACCTCAACTGCACGGACATCGACTCCGCCATGAGCATGATCGCCGGCACCTGCCGCTCCATGGGCGTTATCGTCGGGGACTGAGTTCCCAAACGTGGGAGGATAAACAATCCGACTCAACCACATTTTAGGAGGAAATTAAATTGTTTAGAGGAAAGAATTATAAAGAGAGCTCCAAGCTCATTGATAAACAGAACCTGTATGACCCCATGGACGCGTTGAACCTGGTGTGTCAGGCCAGCAAGGCCAAGTTCGACGAGACTGTCGAGCTGCACCTCAAGCTCGGTGTTGACGGCCGTCACGCCGACCAGCAGGTCCGCGGCGCCATCGTCCTGCCCAACGGCACCGGCAAGACCGTGCGTGTGCTGGTCTTCTGCCCGCCCGAGCAGGTGGACGAGGCTCTTGCAGCCGGTGCAGACTATGCCGGCGGCATGGAGTACGTTGAGAAGATCCAGAAGGAGAACTGGTTCGAGTTCGACACCGTCATTGCCAACCCCAAGATGATGGGCACTGTCGGCCGTCTCGGTAAGATCCTCGGCCCGAAGGGCCTCATGCCTTCCCCCAAGGCCGGCACGGTCACTCCGAACGTGTCCCAGGCTGTCAAGGAAGCCAAAGCCGGTAAGGTCGAGTACCGTCTGGACAAGACCAACATCATCCACTGCCCCATCGGCAAGGTGAGCTTCGGCGCTGAGAAGCTGTATGAGAACTACGTCGCGCTGGTTGCGGCCGTCATCAAGGCCAAGCCCGCCGCTGCGAAGGGCCAGTACATCCGCTCCTGCGTCACCGCCTCCACCATGGGCCCCGGCGTCAAGATCAACGCCCAGAAGCAGCTGTAATCTGATATGTAATCTGATATACAGACTTTTCCAAAGCTCCCCGGATCGCATGATCCGGGGAGCTTTCGGCGTCTTGCCTCCCCCAGCCGCCTGCGGCGTTTGGGGGAGGTGCCGCAAAGCGGCGGAAGGGGTTGAAGCGTTTATCCTTCCTTTCTTTCGGACATACTTCCAGTATTAGCTCCTTTGACGAAAGGGAGCTCGGAAGGAAATCTGAAAAAAAGGGGGGGCTCGGTGTGTCGGAAAAGCTGGTGCGCTCGGCGTTTGTCGGCTTTGCCCTGCTGCTGGGGGCGGGGCTTGCGTATCTCGCGGGGCGCTGCCTGCTGCCCTGGACGGCGCCGCTGCTGACCGCCTGGGTGCTGGCTGCCCTGCTGGAGCCGCTGGTCTCCTTTCTGGTACGGCACCGCTGGAAACGCGCGGCGGCAGCAGGTCTCTGCACCCTCGCCGCCCTGGGGCTTCTGCTCTGGGGGCTCACGGCGCTGATCGGCAGGGGTCTCGCCGCGGCCTCCGCCCTGAGCAGATCCCTGCCCGCGCTGATGCAGGCGCTGAGCCTGCGCCTCGGCGATCTGCGCGCGCTCATCGACGCGCACATCCGCTCAGCTCCCGCGCCCACGGCGGAGCTTCTGGAGAGCGCCCTGTCGAGCCTTGCGGACGCGGCCTCCGCCCTGCCGGCGCAGCTTTCAAGGCGCCTTGTCGCCCTGCTCTCCCGCATGGCGCAGGGGAGCCCCGACACCCTGCTCTTTCTCGTCACGGCCGCTCTCGGCACCTATTTTATCTCCGCCGCCTTTCCGACGGTCAACGCCTTTCTGCTCGCCCAGCTCCCGGACTCCCTCCGCCAGCGGCTTGCGGGGCTGGGCGCCGATCTCAAGAGCGGCTTCGGCGGTCTTCTGCGGGCACAGCTCATCCTCACGGGCGTCTGTTTTCTGGAGCTTCTGGCGGCGTTTCTGCTGCTGCGCGTTCAGGGCGCTGCCGTCCTCGCGGCTGTGACGGCGGTCATCGACGCGCTGCCCGTCTTCGGGACGGGCGTGGTGCTGCTGCCCTGGGCGGGCGCATGCCTGCTCCTGGGTCAGACCCGCCGGGGGCTGGGGCTGTTCTTATGCTGGGGCGTCACGGAGCTTGTGCGCAACGCCGCCCAGGCCAAGCTTCTTGGGGATCAGATCGGCCTTGACCCGCTGGCCTCGCTTTTGAGTGTGTACGTCGGCTGGCGGGTGGCGGGCGTCGGTGGGATGCTGCTTTTCCCGCTCGGCCTCATGCTGCTCATCCGCCTCAACGAGCGCGGCGTGGTGAGGCTTTGGAGAAACGTGTAGACGTACTCTGTTCCTGTTGTTTCTACACAAAAACCGCCCGCTTGTGCAAGAAGTTTTTGGTTGATTATTGACATCTATCACAAAGGGCGGTATAATTTCCCTGCAAAAATCAAAAGCATTTTGCCCTTCACAGACTGCTTTTGAAACGTGGCGGCTGCGCCGCCGTAATTTTTACAAGGAGGAATCCCCCATGAAGAAACTGCTCGCAATCGCGCTGGCACTTGTGATGGTGCTGTCCCTGGTTCCCGCCGCCTTCGCCGCGGGCCCGGACTACTCCAATTACACCATCCGCATCTACTCCAACTCCAACTCCACCGAGCGCGTGACCTGGCTGGTCGAGGCCGCAAAGCAGGCCGGCTTCTCCATCAGCCTTGACACCAACGAGGTTATCTCCGGCGACACCGCCGCTGTGCAGGCCGCCAACGAGAAAAAGGACGGCGACCTGATCTTCGGTCTGAACGAGACCCGCTGGGGCCAGATCGTGGACGGCCAGTACGAGAACCTCAAGCTTGTCCCCTTCACCCCCGACTGGGCCGGTGAGGTCGGCGAGTACGCCTTTGCCGATCAGGCCTACGGCATCGTCATCCAGAACGTGCTGATGCTCTACCGCAACGACGAGCTCGGCACCAAGGGTGAGGAGTTGCACTTCGACCACTGGGCCGACGTCGTCAACTGCGGTTACCCCTGGTACCGCCAGAACAAGATCGGCGGCACCACCAACATGAACATCAACTCCGCCATGCTCTACGCCTTCACCGATCCCAACTCCCCCGCCGGCGGCATCAGCATCGACGGCTGGAAAGCCCTGTGGAAGTTCTGCGCGGACGGCAAGTTCGGCGGCGACGATTACAAGTACGGCTTTGACCCGCTGAACAAGGGCGACGTGGCCGTGTCCGAGTTCTACTCTTCCGCTCTCTACGGCAAGATCGACGCCGCGGCCGAGGGTTCCCAGAACCCCCTGAAGGGCGCGCTCGAGCCTGAGAACTGGGCGCTGGTCGACATCAAGGACGGCACCTATTACATCGCCGAGTACATCGGCGTCCTCGACAAGGCCGGCCGCACCGACGAGCAGACCGAGGCTGTCAAGGCCTTCGTCAACTGGTTCGGCTCCGCTGAGGTGCAGGCTGAGTGGGCTGAGGAGTTCGACTCCTTCCCCTGCAACACCGAAGCTGCCAAGATCGTCTACGGTGACGACATCCCCGCCATTTACCAGATCCCGAACTTTGCGCTGACCACCGTGCCCGGCACCGAGATGACCTATGCCGCCTACGTTGCCGCCAACAGCGCCGCCTGGACCAACATCATGACCAACCTGGGCTTCTACTGGAAGGACGCCGCCGACGCCCCCGCGGAGCCCGACTGGGCCAACCTCGACTGGGCGACCCTGACCCAGAAGGCCGAATAATTCATACCGTCTCAAAGGCGAGTTGGGCTTGCCCCAACTCGCCTTTCGTTATAATGAATTACCTCCCTTTGGAAAAAGGGAGGTGTCCCGAAGGGGCGGAGGGATCGATCCCCCACCCGCTTCGCGGGAGACCCCTTTTTCCAAAGGGGGCCAAAGGGAAGATAGAGGAGAAAGCCTATGATCAAACTAAACGACATTGTTGTGAAATTCGGGGATTTTGAGGCCCTGCACAACATCAACGTCCATGTGAAGGAGGGCGAATTTTTCACCTTCCTCGGCCCCTCCGGCTGCGGCAAGACCACGACGCTGCGCACCATCACCGGCTTCATCGAGCCTGTCTCCGGCACGGTGGTGGTCAAGGATCGGGACATCACCCACGTCCCTATCGAGGACAGGAACATCGGCATTGTCTTCCAGAGCTACGCCCTGTTTCCGACGATGACCGTCTATGACAACATCGCCTTCGGCCTCAAGATCAAAAAAGTCCCCAAAGCCGAGCGCGACAAGCGTGTGCGCGAGATTGCCAGAAAGGTGGATCTCTCGGACGAGCAGCTCAAGAAGGCCGTGAGCCAGCTCTCCGGCGGCCAGCAGCAGCGCGTCGCCATCGCCCGCGCTTTGGTCACCGGCCCCGCCATCATCTGCATGGACGAGCCGCTGAGTAACCTCGACGCCAAGCTGCGCGTCCAGCTCAGAAACGAGCTCAAGAAGATGCAGAAGGACTTCGGCATTACCACCATCTACGTCACCCACGACCAGGAGGAGGCCCTGACCCTCTCCGACCGCATCGCGGTGTTCAACAAGGGCTACATCGAGCAGATCGGCACCCCGAACGAGGTCTATAACTTCTCGAAGACCGAGTTCGTCTGCAACTTCATCGGCGACATCAACCGCCTCGAGGACGGCATCGTGGAGGCGCTCGTCAAGAGCGGCGCCCCGGTCGACCGGAACAAGCACAACTACATCCGCCTCGAGCGCCTGCATGTCAACGTCGAGCCGCGCCCCGGCCAGCTCGCCCTGGACGGCGTGGTGGAGAGCCGCGAATACTACGGCCTTTACATCAAGTATTACATCACCGTCGCCGGGCAGACCCTCAAGGTCATCGAGAAAAACGACGGTGTGCGCATTTACGAAGAGGGCCAGAAGGTGCGCCTTGTCATCGACCCGCGCGACATCATGGCCTACGACGCCGACGGGAAGGAGGGCAAACAATGAACGCCACGCTGGATAAGAAGCTCCGGCCGGAGCTGATCATCCGGCTCGTCGGCGTGTGCTTCTTTGCCTATCTCTTCTTCGGCTTCATGCTGCTGCCCTGCCTCAATACCCTGGCCAGCATCTTCAACACCAAAAATCCCGCCGGGGAGCGCGACGCCTTCGCCGTCATCCGCTTCTTCCTCGCGGGCACCATGGGCAAATTTGTCTGGAACTCCCTGCGCCTTGCGGTCATGCTGGTCATCACGGTGAACGTGGTGGGCATCTCCATCGTGCTGCTGACCGAGTACTTTGACATCAAGGGCGCAAGCATCCTGCGCATGGGCTACATGACCACCATGATCTACTCGGGCGTCGCGCTGGTCACGGGCTACATGTTCCTCTACGCAAGCGACGGCATCCTCACCACCGCGATGAAAAACGCTTTCCCGAACATGAACCCCAACTGGTTCTCGGGCTACAACGCGGTGCTGTTTACGATGACCTTCGCCTGCACCTCCAACCACATGCTGTTTCTCCGCAACGCTATCCGCGGCATCGACTACAACACCGTGGAGGCTGCGCGCAACATGGGCGCCAACCCCTTCAAGGTGCTGTGGAAGGTCGTTCTGCCGACGCTGATCCCCACGCTCTTCTCCCTCACGGTCATGACCTTCATCACGGGTCTTTGCGCCATGTCCGCCCCGACCCTGCTGGGCTATGACTCCATTAACCCCGAGATCGTGCGTCTGGCCGGCTCCTCCGTCGCGGACGAGGCCTTCCCCCAGGCCCGCGCCGCGCTCCTTTCCATCATCCTCGCCATGTTCACGATCATCCTGCTCACCGTTCTCTCCGCCTATGAGCGGCGCGGCCACTATCTCTCGGTGTCGAAAACCAAGGCCAAGCTCCAGAAGCAGAAGATCAACAATCCCGTGGCAAACGTCATCGCCCACGTCTACGCCTATGTGCTCTTCATCATCTACATGACGCCGGTGGTGATGATCGTCATCTTCGCCTTCCAGACCTACAGCGCCATCCGCCTCAAGAAGCTGGATCTGAGCCACTGGACGCTCATCAACTTCTTCGGCAAGCAGGACTACGAATACCTCACCAGCCGCGGCAAGTACAAGACCCGCGTGGGCTCCATCTCGGGCGTGTTCTCCAACGAGGCCACCCTCGGCGGCATCAAGCTGAGCTTCCTTCTCTCCGCCCTCGCCGCCGCCCTCGCCTGCGTGATCGTGGTGGTGGCCTGCAACTACATCTTCGACAAAAAGCACAAGAAGTCCGGCGTCATCCTCGAATACGCCCTGCTCTTCCCGTGGCTTCTGCCGACGATCCTGATCTGCTACTCCTACCGCACCTACTTTAACTCCAACGACATCTGGTACGTGGGCAACCAGAACCTCTACTATGCCGAGAACGTGCGCCTTCTGATCGTGATGGCCTACACGGTGACGAAGCTGCCCTTCTCGCTGCGCATGATCAAGGCCAGCTTCTATTCCATCGACGAGGAGCTGGAGGACGCGGCAAAGAACCTCGGCGCAAGCCCGATCCGCACCTTCCTGCAGGTCAAGCTCCCCATCATCCTGCCGAGCGTGCTGGCCGTCTTCGCGCTGAACTTCAACGCCCTGTTTACCGAGTACGACATGTCCGCCACCTTTGCCAGCTCCTACGGCACGTCCTACGCCATGGTCATCCAGGCCATGTGCGCCGAGGAGGGGCTGTACGGCTACAACGTCAACGCCTCGGGCCGCCGCTGCGCCTCGACGGTGTTCATCATGATCGTCTCGGGCCTGATCCTGTATCTGGTCTACGGCGTGGGCTCGCGCGATCTCTCGGAGCGCCTCGCCATACGCGAACGCCGCCGGAAGTTCTTCCAAAAGCTCACGGGCGGCGAGAAAAAAGAAACAACGGAGCGTACATAAGTGATCAAAAACATTGTATTTGACATGGGCAACGTCCTCATCCGCTGGGATCCCGCCGGCCTCATCGCCCGCCTCGGCGTCACCGGGGCGGACGCGAAGGCCCTGCTGCGCGAGGTCTTCTGCGACCAGGAATGGACGGGCCTCGACCGCGGCAGGCTCAGCGAGGAGGAGGCCGCAGCCGCCTTCCGGGAGAGACTTCCGGAGCATCTGCACCCGTATCTCCCGCGCCTTATCTACTGGTGGAAGGAGCCCATGTGGCCGGTGGAAGGGATGGCCGAGCTTGTCGGAGAGCTCAAGGCGGCAGGCTACGGGATCTACCTCTGCTCCAACGCCACCTCGGCCCTGCACAGCTACTTCCCGCGCATCCCGGGCTCGGAGCATTTTGACGGGCTGCTGGTCTCGGCGGACTGGAAGCTGCTCAAGCCCCAGCACGAGATCTTCGAGCTTTTGTACAAAACCTTTGCCCTTGACCCGGCCGAGTGCTTTTTTATCGACGATTATCCCCCCAATATTGACGGGGCCATCGTCACCGGCATGTCCGGCGCGGTCTACGACGGAGATCTCCGCCGCCTGCGGCACGATCTGCGCCGCGCGGGGATTGCGGTGAAAGTATAAACTGCTGCAAAGATGAATCCGCGGTTTTCCGCAGATTCATCTTTTTTACCCCCCCGCGCCCAGGAAAATTTTTCCTTGTGCAGCTTTTTCCCATAATTTGTTCCCAAAAAGCCCGATTCAATTTTCTTCTCTCCGCCGGGGTCAAAAGTGGATAAGGACGAGCGAAAAAAGTCGAAGAGAAATCAGCATATGTCACAAGAATGTTTTTGGGGGCCATTTGCCCCTTGCATTTGGGTGAGCAATCGGCTACAATATCACAGGTGTCAGTTCGGAGCTGCTTCCGAGCCGGCACTATATTTTGTGCTGTTTTCCGTTAGGTAAGGGCAATTGAAACCATATCTTGTGTTTTGTAACTCTTTTGCTATTGACAAAATACAAGGGCGGTGTTATGGTAACAGGGCTGAATGCAGGGAGGGTTACGGATGCTGATATCGGGTCTTCAAAAGCTGACGCTGCTGGATTATCCCGGAAAGGTGGCCTGCACGGTGTTCACCGGCGGCTGCAATTTCCGCTGTCCCTTCTGCCACAACAGCGCGCTTGTCCTGCCGGAGCAGCTCTCTCAGGACTCCAGCGCCGACGAGGTGCTGCGTTTTCTGAAAAAGCGGGTCGGCGTTCTGGACGGCGTAGCCGTCACCGGGGGCGAGCCGTTGCTGCACCCGGATATGGCGGACTTTCTGAAAGAAGTCAAGGCCCTGGGCTTTCTTGTAAAGCTGGACACCAACGGCAGCTTCCCCGACCGGCTCATGGCGCTGGTTGAGGCGGGGCTTGTCGACCGGGTCGCGATGGATATCAAAAACGCGCCCGCCCTCTACGCGAAGACGGCGGGGCTGGAGCGCTTCAATCTCGGCGGCGTGACGCGCTCGAAAGACTTTCTGCTCTCCGGCGCGGTGGACTATGAATTCCGCACGACGGTGGTCAGGGGCCTGCACACGAAGGAGAGTCTCCTTGCGGCGGCGGAATGGATCCGCGGCGCGAAGGAATACTACCTGCAGCAGTACAAGGACTCCGGCGCGATCCTTGACGCCGACGGGCTCGGCTCCTTCGACGCCGATGAGATGCACGCCCTTGCCGACGCGGTGCGGGAGATTGTCCCGGCCGTGCAGGTGAGAGGCGTTTGACTTGCCTCTCCCTTTGGGAGAGGTGCCCCGGTTCGCAAACCGGGGCGGAGAGGGCTGTACGAAGACCGACACCCTCTCAGTCACGGCGCGGGCGGACACGCACCGTGACAGCTCCCCCAGAGGGGGAGCCAGGATACCGACTGTTCCAAGATTTTAGATAGATATTAACGGGGGTAAAGATATGTACCAGGTAGTAAAGCGTGACGGCAAGGTTGTTGACTTTGACCTCAACAAGATCGCGGACGCGATCAAGAAGGCCTTCGACGCCACCAGCACCGACTATAACGACAACATCATCGACTTTCTGGCTCTGCGCGTGTCCTCGGACTTTCTGCCGAAGATCAGCGACGGCAAGGTCGCCGTGGAGGATATCCAGGACAGCGTGGAATCCGTCCTGTCCCGCGGCGGCTACGATACCGTGGCCAAGGCCTACATCCTCTACCGCAAGCAGCGCGAGAAGCTGAGAAACACCAAGTCCTCCTACCTTGACTACAAGGAGACCGTGGACAAGTACCTCAACATTGAGGACTGGCGCGTCAAGGAGAACTCCACCGTCACCTATTCCGTGGGCGGCCTCATCCTCTCCAACTCCGGCGCCATCACCGCCAACTACTGGCTGAGCGAGGTGTATGACCAGGAGATCGCCGACGCCCACCGCAACTGCGACATTCACCTGCACGACCTCTCCATGCTGACCGGCTACTGCGCCGGCTGGAGCCTCAAGCAGCTCATTCAGCAGGGGCTCGGCATCCCGGGCAAGATCAACTCCTCCCCGGCAAGCCACCTGTCCACCCTCTGCAACCAGATGGTCAACTTCCTCGGCATCATGCAGAACGAGTGGGCCGGCGCCCAGGCCTTCTCCTCCTTCGACACCTACCTCGCCCCCTTCGTCAAGGTCGACAACCTTGACTATAAGGAAGTCAAGCAGTGCATCCAGTCCTTTGTCTTCGGCGTGAACACCCCGTCCCGCTGGGGCACGCAGGCCCCCTTCTCCAACATCACCCTGGACTGGACGGTTCCCAACGACCTGAAGGATCTGCCCGCCATCGTGGGCGGCAAGGAGATGGACTTCACCTACGGCGACTGCAAGAAGGAAATGGACATGGTGAACAAGGCCTTCATCGACGTCATGATCGAGGGCGACGCCAACGGCCGCGGCTTTCAGTACCCCATCCCCACCTACTCCATCACCCGTGATTTTGACTGGTCCGAGACGGAGAACAACAAGATGCTCTTCGAGATGACCGCCAAATACGGCACCCCCTACTTCTCCAACTACATCAACTCCGACATGGAGCCCTCCGACGTCAGAAGCATGTGCTGCCGCCTGCGCCTGGATCTGCGTGAGCTCCGGAAGAAATCCGGCGGCTTCTTCGGCTCCGGCGAGTCCACCGGCTCGGTCGGCGTGGTGACGCTGAACATGCCGCGCCTTGGGTATCTGGCAAGCGACGAAAAGGACTTTTACAAGCGCCTCGACAAGCTGATGGATCTGGCGGCCCGCTCCCTGAAGATCAAGCGCACCGTCATCACCAAGCTTCTCAACGAGGGGCTGTACCCCTACACCAAGCACTACCTCGGCACCTTTGAAAACCACTTCTCCACCATCGGTCTCGTCGGCATGAACGAGTGTGGCCTGAACGCCAAGTGGCTGCGCTGCGACATGACCGACCCAAGGTGCCAGGAGTTCACCAAGCAGGTTCTCGACCACATGCGCGAGCGCCTGAGCGATTACCAGGAGATGTACGGCGACCTCTACAACCTTGAGGCCACCCCGGCGGAGTCCACCTCCTACCGTCTTGCCAAGCACGACGTGGAGACCTACCCCGACATCATCACCGCTGCCGAGCCCGGCGGCACCCCCTACTACACCAACTCCTCCCACCTGCCCGTGGGCTATACCGAGGATATCTTCGAGGCCCTCGACGTGCAGGACGATCTGCAGACCCGCTACACCTCCGGCACGGTGTTCCACGCCTTCCTGGGCGAGAAGCTGCCGAGCTGGCAGGCGGCGGCAAACCTTGTGCGCAAGATCGCCGAGAACTACAAGCTGCCCTACTACACCCTGAGCCCCACCTACTCCGTCTGCCGCAATCACGGCTATCTCAACGGCGAGCAGTTCACCTGCCCCGAATGCGGCGAGACCGCCGAGGTCTACAGCCGCATCACCGGCTACTACCGCCCGGTGCAGAACTGGAACGTGGGCAAGACCCAGGAGTATAAGGAGCGCAAGGAGTACGTGGTGGAGCGCTCTGTTCTCCGTCACGAAGGCCCCCTCGCCGAGGGCGAGCAGATCCCCAGACCCGGCAAGCGCCAGCCCATCCCCGAGATGGAGCCGGTCGCCGTCGCCGCGGCGAGCGAGAAGGCTGCGGCCGAGCCCATCCTCTTCGCCACGCCCACCTGCCCCAACTGCCGCATCGCCTGCAGCTATCTCGACAAGGCGGGCTTCAAGTATGAAAAGCTCATGGCCGACGAGAACGCGGAGCTGGTACACAAGTACGGCGTCAAGCAGGCGCCCACGCTGGTTCTGCCGGACGGCACCAAGTTTGCCGGCGCCGGCGCCATCAAGGGCTTCCTGGCCAGGCAGTAAATTGAACTATGCAGGGGCGCTTCTTCTGAAAGCGCCCCTGATTTTTGCTTTTTTCCGGCCCCGAGGATAGCATCTTTTTGAGCGCTGTGTTATAGTATGATACTGTCATAATAACGAAAGGAATGCATACCCATGCTTTACGATATTCTCATCATCGGCGGGGGTCCTGCGGGGCTGACCGCCGCCACCTACGCCCGCCGCGCGGGCAAGACCGTCCTTGTGATCGAAAAGAACGCCTTCGGCGGGCAGATCACCTGGAGCCCCAAGGTGGAAAACTTCCCCGGCTATCTCTCCCTCAGCGGGACGGAGCTGGGCGACAAGCTGCTGGAGCAGGCCATGGAGCAGGGCGCGGAGGTGGAGCTGGACGAGGTCGTGTCTGTCTCGGTCAATGCTGATGGGATCAAGACCGTCGCCTGCGAATCCGGCGCCAACTTCCAGGGCCGCGCCCTCATCATCGCCGTGGGTGCCAAGCCCCGCATGCTGGGTCTTCCCCGCGAGGATGAACTTGTGGGCAGCGGCGTCTGCTTCTGCGCGGTCTGCGATGGGGCCTTTTATGCGGGGCAGGACGTGGCGGTCTGCGGCGGCGGGAACGCCGCTTTGCAGGACGCGCTGCTGCTGAGCGAGAAGTGCCGCAGCGTCACACTCATTCACCGGCGCGACAGCTTTCGCGGCGAGCAGAAGCTGGTCGAAGCGCTCAAAAAGCGCGGGAACGTGGACTTTGTTCTGAACGCCGCCGTCATCGGCCTTCTGGGCCAAAACGAGCTTGAAGGCATTGTGATTTCACAAAACGGCGAGAGCAGGACGCTCCCGGTCACGGGTCTTTTCATCGCCGTGGGCCATCAGCCCGATAACGGCGTGTTCGCCGATCTCATGGAACTCGACGCTGCAGGCTATGCCGCCTCCGGCGAGGACTGCCTGACAAAGAGCGCGGGCGTCTTCGTTGCGGGCGACTGCCGCGCCAAGGGTGTGCGCCAGCTCACCACCGCGGCGGCGGACGGCTCCGTCGCGGCTCTCGCCGCGTGCCGGTATCTGGACGCATGAAGCTGCCGCCCATCAAAAGCAGCCCCGCCGTCCGGGTGCTGAGCGACGCCTTCCGGATCTACGCGAAAAATGAGATGTCCGTCTATGCCGGCTACACGACCCTCTACATTCTCATGGCGATGGTGCCGCTGCTGGCGCTGCTGGTCGGCGTGGTGAACCTGCTGCCGGATGTGAGCCTGCAGCACGTGGAGGAGGCGCTGCAGAAGCTGCTGCCCTCCATCCCCCAGGTGCGCGGCATGGTGCACGTACTCATCACGAACGTCAACCGCAAGGCAGGCAGCCTTGCGATCTCCGTGTCGCTGCTGGTCTCGCTGTGGTCGGCCTCCAACGGCGTCAACGCCCTGCAGATGGGCCTGCACAAAATCAGCGGGAAATCCGGCTCCTTTGTCCGGGATCGGGCGGCGGCGATGCTCTACACGCTGATCTTCCTCCTGCTGATCCCGGCGCTTTTCATCTTCCGCGTGCTGCGCGGCTCGATTGAAGAGCTGATCGTCGTCATCAACCGCTGGCTCAACATCCCGGACATTGCGGGCAGGCTCATCAGCTTTGTGGAGTACAGCGGCCTCATCACGGCGGTCGTGATGGTTCTGGTCATCCTGCTGGCCTATACCTTTCTGCAGGGACAGCGGCGAAAGCTGCGTTTTCAGCTCCCGGGCGCGCTGTTCACGACGGTCTTCTGGCTGGCGTTTTCGCGCCTCTTTGAGCTTTTCATTCAGCGCTTCTGGCAGGCGTCCTCTCTGTACGGCTCCTTTGCCTCGGTCTTCCTTGCGGCCATGTGGCTCAAGAGTATCATGATGATTCTCTTCTACGGAGCCGCGCTGAACGAGGCGCTGAACCGGAGACGCTTTAATAAATGTGGAACGTGAAGAGTGAAAATATTGGCGGCGTACACACTTTCCCGGAACCGCATACCGCAGTTTTCCTTTTCACTTTCAACTTTTCACTTTCTTATCGGATCATCCCCGCATGCAGGATCTGCATGGCGGCGGGGTGATCCTCTTTTTTTACCGTGAGGCTCATGGCGTTCTCACCGAGCGCGCCGTCTCTGACCTCGACGCCGGCCTTTGACAGCAGCAGCACCGCCTCGGACAGCGCCGCGGCGTCCGCGCCCTTGCCTGCGAGGGTGATCTTCCCCGTCTCCGCGCGGCCTGTGAGTCCGGCGAGTCTGGGCCGCTTTGCCTCCGGCAGAAGCTTCACCGTGCTGCCCGGGCCTTCTTCAAAGGAGGACAGCAGGCGCAGCGGCACATTGTTTGCCAGCGCCAGCTCCACGGATTTGGCATGTAAGACCTTCGAGCCCGCCCTGGACAGGGCCAGCATATCCCGGGTGTCGATTTCCGGTAGAAGCCGCGCCTCCGGGATCACGCGGGGATCCGCGGTATAAATGCCCTTTACGTCCGTATAAATATCGCAGGCGTCCGCCTCCAGCGCCGCGGCGAGAGCCGCCGCCGTGGTGTCCGAGCCGCCGCGGCCGAGACTTGTGATATCCCCCGCGGCGCATACGCCCTGGAAGCCCGTCACCACCGGGACGCGGCCCCGGCTGAGCTCCTGGCGGATGCGGCGCGGCTCGATAACGCGGATCTCCCCGTCGCCGTAGTTTGAATCGGTGAGAATGCCCGCCTGCCAGCCCGTAAGGGACACGGCAGGCAGCCCCAATCGCTCCATGGTCATGACGAGCAGGGCTGCCGCCTGCTGCTCGCCGGTGGTGACAAGTGCGTCCAGCTCCCGGGGCGAGGGCTTTTCATTCATCTCCCGGGCACGCCCGGTGAGGCTGTCGGTGGTGCCGCCCATGGCCGAGACCACCACCACAAGCTCCGCCTGCTCATGCGCTTTCCGGACAAGCTCTGCCACATGGCGCAGCCGCTCGGGATCCTTGAGCGAGCTGCCGCCGAATTTCTGCACAATCAACATGTGCACTCCTCCATATCAAAATCAAAAAGCGGCGGGCAAACCCGCCGCTGTCTTATTCTATTCCGAAGTTGGAAGGAGGGACACAGTTCAAATCCAGCACGCGCTCCAGATCCTCAAAATCAAGAAACTGCCCGGCGGCGTGGATGCGGCGGATCGTTTTGGCGTCGGCAAGCTGCGCCTCGCAGGTCTCGCCGGGCTGAAGCGTCACCTCCGCAAGCCTGACCTCCTGCCGAAAGCGCCACACGTCGCAGTGGTAGTGCGCGCCGGAGAAGCGAAACACCAGCTCGCCGTTTTTTGGATCGAGGGTGACGCCCGTCTCCTCCTTTACTTCCCGCAGGGCGGCAGTGAGACTGTCCTCCCCCGCAAGGGCGCTGCCGCCGGTACACTCCCAGAGGCCGGCCCCGCTCTTCTCGGGTGCGCGCCGGGTCAGCAGGTACTGTCCCGCCGCGTTCCGGATCCATACGTGTACGCAGAGGTGACAGTCCCCCGGCGCAAGCGGATCGCCCCGGCGCTGAATACGCCCGGTCTTATTCCCTGCCGCGTCGTAAATATCCCAGAGCTCGTCCGGCGCCTCCCGCTGCATCTGCGCGGCAAGCTCGTCATGATCGTTCTTCGCCATTGAATCACGCCCTTTCTGCGTCAGGGTAACACAGAAACGGCAAGATATGCAAGAGTCTTCTTCGGCAATCGACCGGAGTTACCCCTTCCATCGCTGAAGCGGTTCCCCTCCCCCATACGCCGCTGTGCGGCTGGGGGGGAGGCAAGTATCGGAAAGTTCACAAACTGCCGCTTGATTTGTCCCGCAGGCATGCTATTATATAATTTAACTGTCAATTTCGGAAAGGATGTGAACGCGGCTGTGATCAAAACCCTTGCCGCAAGTCTGCGGGAGTACAAAAAGTCCGCGCTGCTCACGCTCATCATCATCATGGGCGAGGTCTTCTTTGAAGTGCTGATCCCCTTCTACACCGCCGATATGGTCAACATGATCAAGGCGGGCGAGGCCCTGTCCTCCGTCACGGCACTCGGCGGAAAGCTGGTGCTGATGGCGATTGCGTCGCTGCTGTGCGGGGCTGTCGCGGCGCGCACCTGCGCCGACGCCTCCACGGGCTTTGCCAAAAATCTGCGCGAGGACATGTTTGTCCGGGTGCAGAGCTTCGCCTTTGAAAACATCGACCGCTTTTCCTCGGCCTCGCTGGTGACGCGCATGACCACCGACGTGACGAACGTGCAGATGGCCTTCATGATGATCATCCGCACCGCCGTGCGCGCGCCGATGATGTTTGTGTTTGCCATCACCATGGCCTTCATTATGGGCGGCAGGCTCGCCCTCACCTTCGTGGTGGTGGTGCCGCTGCTGGTCTTTGGGCTTGTGATGATCGCAAAAAAGGCCATGCCCGCCTTCCGCTCGGTCTTCCGCAAGTACGACAAGCTCAACGAGTCCATTGAGGAAAACGTGCGCGGCATGCGCGTGGTCAAGGGCTTTGCCCGCGAGGACTACGAAAAGCAGAAGTTCGCCGCCGCAGCCGACAGCATCTGCCTCGACTTTACGAAGGCCGAGCGCATCGTCGCCCTCAACAGCCCCCTCATGCAGCTTTGCATGTACTTCAACATGCTCTTCATCCTCACGGTGGGCGCGCGCCTCATTATCTCGAGCCGCGGCACGGTCATCGACGTGGGGCAGATCGCCGCCATGCTGACCTACGGCGTGCAGGTACTCATGAGCCTCATGATGCTCTCCATCATCTACGTCATGATCACCATCTCCGCCGAGTCCGCCAAGCGCATCAGCGAGGTGCTGGTGGAAGAGCCCGCCCTCACGAGCCCCCTGGATGCGAAGAAAGACGTAAAAGACGGAAGCGTCGAGTTTTCCGACGTGTTCTTCAAATACTCAGCCGCGGCGGAGCGCTATGCCCTGTCGGACATTGACCTCTCCATCCCCTCCGGCAGCACGGTCGGCATTCTCGGCGGCACGGGCTCCGGCAAGACGACGCTGGTGCAGCTCATCGCGCGCCTGTACGACGTGACGGAGGGCAGCGTGAAGGTCGGCGGCACAGACGTGCGCGAGTATGACACGGACGCGCTGAGAAACGCGGTGTCCATGGTGCTGCAGAAGAACCTGCTCTTCTCCGGCACGATCGCGGAGAACCTCCGCTGGGGCAACGAGGATGCCACGGACGAGGAGATCGTCGAGGCCTGCAAGCTTGCCCAGGCGGACGACTTTGTCCGCGCCTTCCCCGACGGGTACAATACCCGCATCGAGCAGGGCGGCACCAATGTCTCCGGCGGGCAGAAGCAGAGGCTCTGCATTGCGCGGGCACTCTTAAAGAAGCCGAAGATCCTGATCCTGGACGACTCCACCAGCGCGGTGGACACAAAGACCGACGCGCTCATTCGCGCGGGCTTCAAGACCTACATCCCCGAGACCACCAAGATCATCATTGCCCAGCGCGTGGCCTCGGTCATGGACGCGGACATGATCCTCATCATGGATAACGGCCAGATCGTCGACCGCGGCACCCACGAGGAGCTTCTGGGCCGCAGCGAGATCTACCGCGAAATCTATGAGCAGCAGACGAACGGAGGTGAGGAGAATGCCTAAAATGCCCACCGGACGCCGCGGCGGCGCCCATATCAAGGGCGGCAAGCCCAAGGCGGACTTCAACGCCCTCGGCCGTGCGATCAAGCGGCTCTTTGCCTACTATCCCCGCCTCGCCCCGCTCACGATGCTCTGCATCCTCTTCTCCGCCGTCATCTCCTCCATCCCCTCGCTCTTCACCCAGAACGTCATCGCCGTCATCGAGCGCTGGTATCAGACCGGCGACTGGGCCGCTGCCCGGCCGGAGGTCTACCGCTATGTATCGGTGCTGGCCATTCTGTATGTGCTGGCCCTCATCAGCTCCGCCGCCTACACCCAGCTCATGGCCGTCATGACCCAGGGCTACCTCAACAAGCTGCGGCAGGAGACCTTCGACAAGATGCAGGATCTCCCCATCCGCTACTTTGACACGCACCAGCACGGCGATATCATGAGCTACTACACCAACGACATCGACACCCTGCGCATGCTGGTGAGCCAGTCCCTGCCCACCTTCATCCAGTCCGGCGCGATCGTGCTGGTGGTCTTCGCCATCATGCTCTATTTCAGCATCTGGATGACCCTGGTGCTCGTCGTCGGCGTCGTGGCCATGTTCTATGTCACCAAGGTGGTCGGCGGCGGCTCGGCGCGCTACTTTGTCAAGCAGCAGAAGTCCCTCGCCGAGACCGAGGGCATCGTGCAGGAGATGATGAACGGCCAGAAGGTGGTCAAGGTCTTCTGCCACGAACAGAAGAGCATCGAGGCGTTCAAAAAGCTCAACGACGAGCTGCGCGAAAACAGCCGCCGCGCCAACGCCTACGCCAACATCCTCGGCCCCATCATGAACAACATCGGCAACATCCTCTATGTGGTCATGGCCCTCGCGGGCGGCGTGTTCCTCCTGTCCGGGGTGCCGAACGTCTCCCTCTCCGGCAAGGCCTTCTCCATCAGCGTACTGGTACCCTTCCTCGGCATGGCAAAGCAGTTCACCGGCAACGTCAACACCCTGGCCCAGCAGATCAACAACATCGTCATGGCCTCCGCCGGCGCGGGGCGCGTCTTCTCCCTCATGGACGAAGCGCCCGAGACGGACGAGGGCTACGTGACCCTGGTAAACGTCACGGAAGACCCGGACGGCAGCCTCACGGAAACCAAGGAGCGCACCGGCAAATGGGCCTGGCGCCATCCCCACGGGGACGGTACGCTGACCTACACCCCGCTCCGGGGCGATGTGCGCCTTGTGAACGTGGACTTTGCCTATGAAGAGGGCAAGGACGTGCTGCACGACGTGTCTGTCTACGCAGAGCCCGGGCAGAAGGTGGCCTTTGTGGGCGCGACCGGCGCGGGCAAGACCACCATCACAAACCTCATCAACCGCTTCTACGACATTGCCGACGGCAAGATCCGCTACGACGGCATCAACATCAACAAGATCAAGAAGGCCGATCTGCGCCGCTCCCTGGGTCTGGTGCTCCAGGAGACGAACCTCTTCACCGGTTCGGTGCTCGACAACATCCGCTACGGCAGGCTCGACGCGACGGACGAGGAGTGCCGCAGGGCTGCAAAGCTTGCGGGCGCGGACGACTTCATCGTGCGCCTGCCCGAGGGCTACGACACCATGCTCACCAATAACGGCGCGAATCTCTCCCAGGGTCAGCGGCAATTGATCGCCATTGCCCGCGCCGCCGTGGCCGATCCCCCGGTCATGATCATGGACGAGGCCACCTCCTCCATCGACACGCGCACCGAGGCCATCGTCCAGCGCGGCATGGATGAGCTCATGAAGGGGCGCACGGTCTTCGTGATCGCCCATCGCCTCTCCACCGTCAAAAACTCCGACGTCATCATGGTGCTCGACCACGGGCGCATCATCGAGCGCGGCAGCCACGAAAAGCTCCTTGCCGAAAAGGGCACCTATTACCAGCTCTACACCGGCGCGTTCGAGCTGGAATAATCGCAGGTTCCCCCTTGCAAAATCCTTGCGTTTGGGTTATAATTCATCACAAGATTTTGTGGGAAGGGGTTGGCGGATATGGCCGGGCAGTACAAAATAAGCGCAGTCAGTCAGTCAGTCAGTCAGTCAGTCAGTCAGTCAGTCAGTCAGTAAAGCCTACGCTGACGGCCTTTCCCTGTCAAGTATTATCAAGGGCGCAGTATACCCGTTTTGAGGTGTACTGCGCCCTTTTTGCATTGCCTCCCCTGCAAGGGGAGGTGGTTGAGCCGCCCGCGGCGAAACCGGAGGGGTTCGTCATGACCTCGCGCTTATTAACCTCCCTTTGGAAAAAGGGAGGGGGACCGCGAAGCGGTGGTGGGATCGATCCGACAACGGCGCAGACCGTTCGATCCCTCAGTCACCAGTTTGCGAACTGGTGCCAGCTCCCTTTCACAAAGGGAGCTTAGAAGCGTCCATCCCGCCGCGCGGGCGGCGTTGAAATAGTTTATGGAGGAAAAGAGAAATGAAACACGAAGGAAAGAAAATCCTGTCCCTGCTGCTCATGCTGGTGATAGTGCTGGGACTGAGCGCAACGGCGTATGCGGATAGTTTAGTGGGTACAGTCGTAACAATGGGTGATAGTTTTACTCTTAATAATGAATGGGTTGAATATTTTCCATATTACACAGAGCAAGAAACTGTTTCACCTACACTTACCAGTATTTTCTATGACACAACCTTTAACGTTTGGTACCTCGGATTTAATGTAGGTTGGGGTTATGGAGTCGCCGGCCCTACAACGCCGACGCCGAGCGGATTCAAGTTTGTCAGCGGCGACGGGCAGTCAGAGGCAACTGCGTATAGACTTGCGCTCTTTTACGACTATACCGTGACCTATAAGCCCGGCGACGAGGCGACGGGAACTGAGCAGACCGTCACGGTCTCCAAAAATGAACAGGGAACCTATACACATCCGATTCAAAAATATGAGGACAGCTTTACCGCGCCTGAGGGGAAGCGCTTCGACCACTGGGATGACGGCAAGGGTCATACCTACAAATACGGCGACACCATAGACCCGGTGACGGAGGATATCACCCTCACGGCTATTTGGGTGGACGAACCCAAGCCGGACTCCGGCTCCGGCGGCGGCTCGGGCAGCTTCGTCGATCTCGTGTTCAACATTCCCGGCGCGGACGACTCCTGGGAGTACATCGGCGGCGGCTATGTCCCGCAGAGAGCCTACCGCGTGAGCCTGGCCCCCATGCAGGGCGGCAGCGCGGCGCTCGGCCTCACGACGGGCGACTCCGGCACGTCGCTGAATGTCTACCCGAACTCGACGGTCTACGTCTTCCCGAACGCGGAGCAGGGCTATGTGCTGGATAAGATCGTCTGGAGCCTCATCGACGGCTCTGCCAGCTACGATATCACCGAGGCGAAGAACTTCGTCATGCCCGCCATGGACGTGGTGGTCTATGTGACCTTCCGCCCCGTGGGGTAAAAACGGAACAACACAAAAACAGGGGGCTGTCTCGTTTTGAGACAGCCCTTGCCAATGTGCAGACAAAGCGCAAAGTCTGTCATTCCGAGCCAGTGTCGCAACACTGGCGTGGGAATCCGTTCTCCGGCAGAATGTCAGATAATATGCGGCTTTCGGGGAATACGGATTGCCACACCAGTGACATCGGTCACTGGTTCGCAATGACAAAAACCGACGTTGTCTGCACATTGAAATCCCCCGCCGGAGGGCGGGGGATTTGTGCGTTTACGGACGCTGCCTGCGCGCGATCTCGTTTGTGTCGATGCTGTCGCGGAAGACCACATAGCGGTCGTAGAGATACTCGGTGACGAGGTTCAGCGCCATGTTGATGCCGGTGGCGAGATACTCGTTCCAGCCGAGCTTCTCGGTCAGCACATGCTCGAGGAGGGTGCTGAGCGGGGTGAAGACCGCGTAAAAGAGCGCCACCTGCAGCATGGCTTTGGGGACGTTGTTCGCGCTCTGGAAGGTGAACTTGCGGTTGAGCGTGAAGTTCCACAGCACCGAGGCTGCCAGCGCCACCAGGTAGCACAGCCAGTAGGGCAGCTTGAAAACCTCGTTGAGCAGGGTGAAGACCAAAAGCTCGATGATCCCCGCCGAGGCGGAAAAGAGCGCAAATTTCACCGCCCGCCAGACTTCCTTTTTCTTTTCCATAACGAACTCCTTTTTCCAATCATTTCAACATTTGAAGTATAGCAGATAATTCTTTTTTTGAAAAGCGGAATATTCGCTTTTCTCTCCGCATAGGCTTTTGCGGAAAAGGAGGGGATGCCATGCGCATTTTACGGATGGGGAGCACCGGCCCCGCGGTGGAGCTGCTGCAGCTGGCCCTGAACCGGGCGGGCTTTGGGACGCTGGAGACCGACGGGATCCTCGGCCCTCTGACAGAGCAGGCGCTGCGCCGCTTTCAGACTGCCCACGCCCTTGTGCCCGACGGCATTGCGGGCCGGGAGACGCACAGGGCGCTGCTGCCCTGGTACACGGGCTTCCTGCTGCACCGCATTCAAAAGGGCGACACGCTCTATGCCCTCGCCGAGCGCTATCAAACCACGGTGGAGGCGATCACGCTCGCAAACCCCGGCGCAGAGCCGGAGAATCTGCAGATCGGCGCTAGCCTGGTGATCCCGCTGCCCTTCCCGGTGGTGCCGACGGAAATCACCTACAGCGCGGCGCTGGTGGGCTATATCGTGCGGGGGCTCGCCGCGCGCTACCCCTTTATCGACGTCGGGGAGATCGGGCAGAGCGTCATGGGAAAGCCCCTGTGGCGGCTGCGCCTCGGCACCGGGGAGAACCGGGTGCTGTATAACGCGACGCACCACGCAAACGAGTGGATCTGCACGCCGCTGCTTTTGAAGTTCACCGAGGAGCTGGCCGCGGCCTCCGCCGGCGGCGGCCAGCTCTTTGACCGCAGCGCGGCGGAGCTGCTGGATTACGCGCAGATCACGCTCGTCCCGGCGGTGAACCCGGACGGCCTCGATCTCGTGACAGGAGAGCTGCAATTGGGCGAGTTTTACCGCGGCGCCCAGGCCATTGCAAGGCTCTATCCCGCCATCCCCTTCCCCGGCGGCTGGAAGGCCAACATCCGGGGCACGGATCTGAATCTCCAGTACCCGGCGGGCTGGGACGAGGCAAAGGCGATCAAATTTGCCCAGGGGGTGCGCGGCCCCGCCCCGGCAAACTATGTGGGGCCCGCGCCCCTCTCCGCGCCGGAGAGCCGCGCGCTGTACGACTACACCCTCGCCCTGGCCCCGCGCCTCACCGAGAGCTTTCACACCCAGGGAGAGGAGATCTACTGGCGCTACGGCGAATGTGAACCGGAGAACGCCAGACAGATCGGCGAGCTCTTCGCCCGCCTGTCCGGCTATAAGCTCGCCGACCCCGCGGCGGAATCGTCCAACGCAGGCTACAAGGACTGGTTCATCCAGAACTTTGACCGTCCCGGCTACACCATTGAGGCGGGTCTCGGCACGAATCCCCTGCCGATCACGGACTTCGATTCGATCTATGAGAAGGTGCTGCCGATCCTGGTCTACGGCGCGCTGGTCACGTAAAACAAATTGGAAAGCGGAAAGTGAAAATTTGCGCGCACGGCTCGCTTGTGCTATACTGTCCCCATCTGAGAAAAGGGGCTGGTTTTCATGCAGCAGGTTTTTGAACGTGATTTCATCATACCGCCGAGCGCCTGTGACGCGAGCGGCTGTCTCAGCTATCCCGGGGCCTTCTCGGTCTTTATGGATCTTGCCACCGAGCATGCCGAGCGCCTGGGCGTGGGGCTCGCCGCGATGCGGAAGAAGGACCGCTTCTGGCTCACGGTGAAGACGAAGATCGTCTACTTTGAGCGCCCCGCCCTCAGCGAAACGGTGCGCCTTCTCACCTGGCCGGAGAAGCCCGGCCCCCTGCGCTTTAACCGCAGCTATGAGCTCCGGCGCGGCGACGCGCTGCTGATTGCCGGGCGCACCGAGTGGGCCGTGCTGAACACGGCGACCGGGGCGCTCTCCCCCAGCGCGGATATCATGCCGGAAGGGATGGTCTATGAGCGCTCTTCTGCCCTCACGGAGTCCTACGCCCGCATCCCGCCCCGCTTTGAGGCGGCTCCCTTTGCATCCTACCGGGTTCGCTCGACGGATATCGACCTCGGCGGGCACATGAACAACGCCGCTTACCCCCGCGCCCTCTTCGGTGTCTTTTCCTCGCAGGAGCTTGCGGCAAAGCCGATCCGCAGCGTCGATCTCGTCTTCCGCGCCCCCTGCTACGAGGGGGAGGAACTGGCGATCTCCCGGCGGGAGGAAGGCGGCGTCCTCGATTTTTGTCTCTCGAAAGGCGAAGAAGTCCGCCTGCTGGCGAGGATCGCCGAATAATCAATGCGCGCTGCAAAATGCACTGTCATTGCGAGACCAGTTCGCAAACTGGTCGTGGCAATCCGTTTTCTCTACACAAAGAAGACGGATTCCCACACCAGTGACATCGGTCACTGGTTCGGAATGACGGGTTCATTTATTTGCAGCGCGCGTTTTTTATCTTGCGTGGATGTTGATGAACTCGGCCTTGAGCTTGGAGTACATGATCTTCTGACTGGAATAGAGCCCGAAGTAGCCCGAGAGCATGTAGGCAATGCCGCAGGCGAGACCGTAGTAGGCGAGGTTTCCGGAGCCGAAAAGCTCCACCGCCAGAAGGATTGACGCCAGCGGGCAGTTGACCGCGCCGCAGAAAACGCAGACGAGTCCCACCGCGGCCGCAAATCCGGCAGGCAGCCCGAGCAGCCCCCCCACCGTGCAGCCGAATGTCGCGCCGACGAAGAAGCATGGCACCACCTCGCCGCCCTTGTAGCCGGTGCCGAGGGTCAGGGCCAGAGGCACACGCTCACCGAGCTGGACAGAGTCGATGATGGTATTGGTGTTCTTGTTTTCGGTATGGAGAAAGTGGTAGATCAGGCCTATCACAAGGCCTGCTGCGGGCAGCAGATACAGCATCCAGGGATGCGCCGCGCGAAAGCCGGTGGCCCAGCTGACGCTCAGGTGGAACGCGGAGCCCACCAGGCCCCCCGCCGCGCCCGTGAGATGGGCGATCAGGATCCATTTGAGAAAGCTGCGGAGGGTCTTCTTGATCTCCCGGCTCTCCTGTCTGACGAAGCTCATGGTCAAAGCCTCCAAAAATATTCATAGCATTTTGGGCACAACGCACAGTATAGTACAGGACTCGGGAAAATGCCACTCTTTTTTGCAAAAAAGATCAGAAAACCCATGCGGCAGATTCACCGCATGGGTTTTCTTGGTATAACCCCTTCCACCGCTGAAGCGGTCAGCAAAGCTTTGAATGTCGCGCGCTTCCCACGCGTCAGCATCCTCCCCCAAACGCCGCAAGCGGCTGGGGGGGGAGGCGAGGGGCTTATTGATCCTTCCCGTTCTTTTTGAACTTGGAGAAGAAGTTGTGCAGCTTTTCGCTGGGTCTGTCCTCGCGCAGCACGTAGTCCTCGTCAAGATCGTGCTTTCTCAGGTACAGCACGTAGCCGATCAGGCCGCCGAGGGCCAGCACCGCCACGACGAAGAGCACCTTTACCAGGGTGCTGACCCCGGTGTTCCGGCGGGCGGGCGCGGGCGACGCGCTCGGTCTCGGCGGGATCGTGGGCACAGGCGAGGCGCTTGCGCCGGGCAGCGCCGTGGGCGTCGGGAAGCCGGAGGGGACAGGCGAGGGCGTCCCGTAGGGATTGGGTGTCGGCGCGGGGCTGCCGTAGGGGTTGGGCGTGGGCGCGGGCGTGGGAGTCACGCGCGGGATATTGTTCTCATGCACCTCGACCGTGTAGTTTGCGGTCAGGCCCTCGTAGGAGACCGTGACCATCTGGGTGCCGACATTGGAGGCTACCCGCGGGGAGATGCTGTAGCCGCTGGTGACGGTCTCGTAGCCGCTGTTGGTCTGCAGCTGCAGGACTATGCCGGCCGCGCTGATGGTATCGCCGACCGTATAGCTGCGGTTTGCGGGCATGCTCTGGATGCTGAGGCCGTAGACGCGCCGCGCCTCGGACACCGCCACGGTGAAGGTGCAGGTCTTGCCCATGAAGCTCACGGTGACGGTCTGGTTGCCGACGCCGTTAAAGCGCGTGGGGCTGCACTCAAAGCCCTCGCCGATATCGAGGGTGCGGCCGTCGTAGGAGTAGACACGGATGGTGAGGCCCGTGGTATCCAGCGCTTCACCGACGGTATAGCTGGTCTTTCTCGGCATGCTCAGTACGCCGATGCCGCGCACCATCTCCGAGGCCGCCTGCTGCTGGCTGCGCACGTTGATCTGATAGGTGACGGTGTAGCCCTGGTAGCGCACGGCGACATTGGCGGTGCTGGTGTTGTTGAAGCGGATGACGCTGGGGCCGGCAGTGAAGCCGGAGGTGACGCGCTCATACGTTCCGTCGCTGTATTTGACCAGCAGGCGCAGGCCCGTGGTATCCAGGCTCTCACCGTCGGTGTAGGTGGTCTTGTTCGGCATGGCGTCGATGCTGACGGCGCTGACCTGCTTTGCCTGCCGCGTCACGGTGAGGGCAATATTCACGGTGTAGCCCTGGTAACGGATCGTGGCCTCCGCGCTGCCGTTTCTGCCGTAGCTCACGATTTCGGGCTCGGCGGTAAAGCCGGAAGTGACGCGCTCATATGTTCCGTCGTTATAGTACACCAGCAGGCGCAGACCCGTGGTATCCAGGCGCTCGCCGTCCGTGTAGGTGATTTTGTTCGGCATGGCGTCCACGGTGACAGAGCTGATGCGCCGCACCGGCCGCTCGACGACCGTGAAGGTCACAGGCTCGGTATCGACGGTGACGGTATCGCCGTAGCCGCTGCTGGTAACGCGGCAGAAGTACGTCCGGGTGCCGACCTCGGAGGTTTCCGGGTGGAAGCGGGAGCTGGTGGCGTCGCTGGTCTTGAGCGGTGCGTCGTAGTAGCCGAGGCTGGTGAACCACTGGTAGCTGAGGTTATAGCCGTCCTGCACCTGTACCTCCAGCACGGCGCTGTCGCCGGCGGTGACGCTGGTGCTGCCCGTGACGCGCACGGTGGGCGTGGGCAGCGTGGGCTTTGCCTCCACCGTGAAGGTCACGGGATCGGAGAAGGCATAGGTGGTCTCGCCGGTGTCGCCGTTATTGACGACGAGGGCGGTGTAGACCTGGGTGCCGACCTCGGAGGTGTCCGGGCGGTACTGGGCACTGTTGCCGCTGCCGTCCTCGATGGGGGTCTGACCCTCATACCACTGGTAGCTGGCGTTGAAGGTATTGGCTGCCTGCACCTCGAGCACGGCGTTCTCGCCCTGCTCGACCCGGGTGCTGCCGGTGACGCCCATGACCGTCGGGACGGGCAGAGCGGGCTGGGGAGGCTGCGCCTCCACCGTGACGGTCACATAGTCGGAATAAGCGGACGTGGTCTCGCCGGTATCGCCGTAGTTTGTGACCTCACAGAGATAGGCAAAGGTGCCGGCCTCGGCGGTGTTCGGACGGTACCGGCTGTCGGTCTCGCCGCTTAATGCGCTCCAGTCGGCCCCGTTCCACTGATACCACTGGTAGCCGGGGTGATAGCCGTTGACCACCTGCGCCTCGAGCACCACACTCTCTCCCGCCGTGACCGTACCGGCGCCCGTGATCGTCGCGGACGGCGTCGGCAGCGCGGGGCCGGGGGCCGGGGTCATGGGCGTGCTCGTGTCGACCCAGCCCTGATCCGGGGTGTTGTCCTGCCGGTCGTCGGTGGTGTTGAAGAGATCGTCGACCCAGGTCGACTCGACAGGGGGCTGCTCCGTCTGTCCGGAGGGCTCCTGCGGTTTCTCGGCCTGCTCAGTCTCGGGCTTTTCAGTCTCGGGCTTCTCCTTCAGCACCTCCACCTCAACCAGGCGGAGTCTGCCGTCGAAGAGGACGAAGATGAAGTTTCCGACCTTCTCGGGCTTGCCGGTCAGGTAGAGATAGGTCGCCTCCCGATCCCGGTCGGCGGGATCGATCTCATCGTTCTTTTCCTCCGGCTTCTGTCCGGCCTTTTCAAGGCGGATCTCCTCGGCAATCTCGTTGCCGTCTTTCGCATCGGGGATGCGAACCTTCTCTTTTCTGAGCTCCAGCTCACAGCCGGGAGGCAGCATGGAACGATCCGGGATCAGCTGATCCGCGGACTGGAAATTGTCGCTGACCTCGCAGATGCAGAGCGCAAGCTCCTCATCCACGACGTTTTCCTCCAGGAAGAGGATGTTCTCCAGTTGGAAGCTGCTGTTTGCAATCTCAATGTCGTCCCTGTCCACGTCGATGAGGTTTCTGAGGGAAATCCCCTGAAACCACGCGGCGTCGATGGGCAGCTCCGCCGCCAGCGCCATGGGGGCCAGCGACAGCAGCATCAGCAGCGCAAGGCACGCTGCCAGAACTTTCTTTCTTTTCATTGCTTTTCCTTTCCGAGCCCCGAAAATTCGGACTCTCAAAGAAATCCCCTGCCGCAAAGTGTATCCATAGGGCGGATCAGGGTTTGCCTTCTGTCGAAAATCATGGCACAAAATCCGCCTTTTGTCAACACAATTGCGCCGTGGAAATTTGTTCCTCACGCTTTACAGGACGGATTGGGGCTGAAAAAGTTCCGGGGAAATGGGAAATTTTCCGCCGTGTTTTGTTGGCAAGCGGGAAGCTCTGTGATACAATGGAATAAACATTTTCTGTCGGGAGGGTGAGTCACATGGCGTTTACGCCCTGGTACAAGGACATGGTGGTCTACCACATCTGGCCCCGGAGCTTCTGCGACGGCAACGGCGACGGGATCGGCGATCTCTACGGCGTGCTGTACCGGCTGGATTATATCAAGAGTCTCGGCGTGGACGCGATCTGGTTCTCGCCCCTCTATCCCTCCCCCAACGCCGACTGGGGTTATGACATCTCCGACTACATGAACATCCACCCGGACTTCGGCAACCTCATCGTTTTTAAAAGGGTACTGAAGGAGGCCCATGAGCGCGGGCTGCGCGTGTTCATGGATCTGGTGATCAACCATACCTCGGACGAGCACCCCTGGTTTCTCGAGAGCCGCAAGAGCCGCGACAACCCCTACCACGACTATTACTACTGGCGCCCCGGGAAAAAGAGCCGCGGCGGGAAAACGCTGCCGCCCAACAACTGGACGTCCATCTTTGAGGGGGACGCCTGGGAGTACGACGGCAATCTCGACGAATACTATCTGCATCTGTTTGCCAAAAAGCAGCCGGATCTCAACCTGGGTAATCCCAGGGTGCGCGACGAGGTCAAGCGCATCCTTCGCTTCTGGCTGGACATGGGGGTGGACGGCTTCCGGGAGGATGTGATCACCTTCATCTCCAAGACGCCGGGGCTGCCGAGCGTGTATCCGAAGCTCCCCGCGGCAAACGGGATGAAGCATTTCTCCAACCGCCCCGAGGTCTATCAGATTCTCAAAGAATTCAAGCACGACGTACTCAGCCAGTACGACTGCTTCGTTGTGGGCGAAAGCCCCCTCACCGACGCCGAGACCGCCCTGCGCTACGTCACCGAGGGGCCGGATCAGGTGCTCGACGAGATGATCGCCTTCTCCCACATGGAGGCCGACTGCTTCATGACGGACATGATCCGCCGGCCCTTCAACCTCATCAAGATGAAAAAGGCCTTCAGCGAGTGGCAGTACAAGCTGCAGGGCCGGGGCTGGAACGCGCTGTACATTGAAAACCATGACCACCCCCGCGTCATCAGCCGTTACGGGAGCGAAAAATACCGGGTGGAGAGCGGCAAGATGCTGGCCGCCATGTACATGCTGCAGCGGGGTACGCCCTTCATCTATCAGGGGCAGGAGATCGGCATGACCAACATGCCCCTGCCGGAGCTTGACATGTACAAGGATGTGTCCACCCGCAACAGCGCCCGCATCCTCTCAAAGTTCATGCCGCCGAAGAAGGTGCTGGCCGCCATCCAGGCGGGCAGCCGCGAAAACGCGCGCAGCCCCATGCAGTGGGACGACGGGCCCAACGCGGGCTTCACCACCGGCAAGCCCTGGTTTTTTGTAAACGGCAATTATTATGAGGTCAATGTGCGCGCAGCGGAAAAGGATCCCGACTCCATTCTGCACTTTTACCGCAAGCTCATCGCCTTCCGCAAGGCGACCCCCGTCGTGCTGCGCGGCGACTACCGGGAGCTCTATCCCCGGGACAAGAACTTCTATGTCTACGAGCGGCGCTATTTTGAGCAGCGCCTGCTGGTGGTGTGCTCCTTCTCTGCCGAGCTGCAGCGCTTCACCGCGCCGGATGACATCAACCTGGACAAGTGGCGCCTGGTGCTCTCCAATTACGAGACCTGCTTCACCATCGGCAACGGCTACACCGCAAGGCCCTATGAAATGCGGGTGTACCTGCTGGAATAAAAGTGAAAAGTGAGGTATTTCATTTGACTACACTGCACGAAAAGGCCTGGGCCAAGCTCAACATCTCCCTGGACGTCGCTGAGCGCAGGGCTGACGGCTACCACGATATGACCATGGTGATGCAGACCGTCTCTCTCTGCGACGAGGTCTCCATCGCCTTCAACGATGGCTCCCGGGTACAGGCCAGGAGCAATCTCTCCTTCGTCCCCGGGGACGAGCGGAACCTTGCCGTGCGCGCCGCGCTCTGCTATCTGCGCGCTGCGGGAAAAGAGGGGCAGGGCATGCTCATCACCCTGAGCAAGAAGGTCCCGGTGGGTGCCGGGATGGGCGGCGGCTCTTCGGACGCGGCGGCTGTGCTGCGCGCCCTGAACCGCCACTATGGGGCGCTGAGCCCGCAGGAGCTGGAGACGCTCTCCGCCCAGGTCGGGTCGGACGTGCCCTTCTGCGTGCGCGGCGGCACAGCCCTCGCCACCGGCCGCGGGGAAAAGCTGGAAACGCTGCCGGATATGCCGGACTGTGAATTCATCATCTGCAAGCCGGACTTCTCCATCTCCACGCCCGAGCTCTTCCGCAAACTGGATCAGAGCAGCACCCGCTGCCACCCGGATACGGCCGGGCTCCTTGCGGCCCTGGAGGCGGGCAGTCTCGATCAGGTCTGCCGGCGTATGTACAATGTCTTTGAGGATATCGACGACCGGCGTATGCGCACGGTGAAGGAGATCAAGGGCTGCCTGCTCGATCACAGCGCGCTCGGCGCGGTGATGACGGGGACGGGCTCTGCGGTCTTCGGCGTCTACCGCCCCGGCGCCGCCCCGGACGATGCGGTCACGGCGCTTCGGAAGGAATACGGCTTCTGCGAAAAGGCCGTATGCGTCGGCAGGCAGGCTTGTGATTAAAACCAGAAAATACCGCCCATACTGTATGTGAAATCCAACATACGGAAGGGCGGTTTTTTCATGGATAAAAGCAGGAATCTCAGGCTTTGGGAGGTCTCGGCGCTGCTTGCGCTGTGCGTGTGCCTCCTGACGGGCGTCTGGGCCCAGGGTCGGCAGCAGCGCATTGCCGGGAGCCTTGTGCGCCTGCACGTGCTGGCGGCGTCGGACGCGCCCGAGGAACAGGCGGTCAAGCTGCGGGTACGGGACGCGGTGCTCTCCTATCTCGCCCCGCGCCTTGCCGAAGTTCAAAGCGCCGGGGAGGCGGAGGCCGTCCTCGCCGCAGAGCTTGACGGCATCCGCGCCGCCGCCGCGCGGGAGGCCGGGGAGCGCGCGGTGCGCGTCACCCTGGGGGATGAGCGCTATCCCACGCGGGAGTACCTGGGCTTCAGCCTGCCGGCGGGGCGCTACCGCTCGCTGCGCGTGGTGCTGGGCGAAGGAGAGGGTCACAACTGGTGGTGCGTGGTCTTCCCGCCGGTATGCCTTGCGGCGGTGCAGCGGGAGGCAGTGCGCCCCGTGATGAACCCAGAGGACTACGCCCTCATCACCCGCGAGGACGGCTGGCAAATCCGCTTTCGCATCGTCGAGCTCTGGGGAGAGCTTTTCAGCGTCCCCGCCTGTGGGGATTAAAGCGCACCGCCTTTGAGCAGCAGGCTTTCCCCGGCATGATCGGCGGGCGCATCCCCGGCGGGGGCGGCGGCCCCATCATCGGCGGAGGCGGCGGGAAAGGCCTTCCCGGCGGCGGAGGCGGGGGCGGCGGGAAGGGTCTGCCCCTGTCGCCCATGATTCGCTCCCAGATATCTGGGAAGGGGCGGAGCCTGCGTTCCCAGTCATGATTTCTGAATTCGTTTTTCAAGGAAACATCACCGCTTCATTCTACGCCCGCTCTTGCAAAGATGTGAAAAGTGTGCGATAATCTCAGCAATCATGATATCGGAGGAAACAGCGATGGCGAGATTTTTTATGGCCGGCACCAACATTCTGGGCGGCATGGCGGTCATCCGCGGCCGCGACGCCGAGCATGTGCGCGTACTGCGCCTGCGCCCCGGCGAGGACGTGATCATCTGCGACGGCGAGGGGACGGATTACAAGTGCCGCCTCGTCTACGCCGACAAGGAGGAAGCGAAGGCCGAGGTGCTGGAGGTCGTCCGCTGCCCGGCGGAGCCTACGGTGAAGGTCACGCTGCTGTGCGGTCTGCCCAAGGGCGACCGCGTGGACTACATCATCCAGAAGGGCGTGGAGGCGGGCGCCTGCGAAATTCTGTTTTTCAACTGCGAGCGCTGCGTCGCGCGGCCCGAGACGCCGGAAAAGAAGCTGGAGCGCTGGCAGCGCATCGCCGAGGAAGCCGCCAAACAGTCCGGCCGCGGCATCATTCCCCAGGTCGGCTGGGCGGGCGACTTTGTCCAGATGCTGGATGTCGCCGTCAAGAAGGAGCTGGGCCTTTTCATGTATGAGACCGGCGAGCGCGAGGCGCTCAACACCGTACTCGACGCGAACAAGGAGGCGAAGACCGCCGCCATCATCACCGGACCCGAGGGGGGCTTTGCCGAGTTTGAGGCGAAGCTTGCGAAAAGCTGCGGTCTGCACGTCTGCTCCATGGGTGAGCGCATCCTCCGCTGCGAGACGGCCCCCATTGTTGCCCTCACCGCGACGATGTACGCCACGGGAAACCTCAACTGAAAACAAAAAAAGTCCCGGCTCATGCCGCGACAGAAAAAGTATTTAAAATAGAAACGACCCTTGACCGCGGCGATTTTTTCCCGTTCGCCTCTTCAGCAGTCAAGGGTCATTTCATTGAATTCTTAGTATCTAACATCCTGGTTACCTCTCTTTCTTTTATTTCGGAGCACTGCCTCGCCAACGGGACCATTTTCATCAGCTCACAGCATTTGATCGATTCACGATATTCCCAAATGTGGGATAAGCAAGGTGGCTGTTGTCCTCCTGTTTATTTTGGGCCTGCAGTGCGCTCCCCATGTTTGATCGCTCCGATATTCGATCCGGGGATAGAGGAAAGTGGAATTTTTGATTTCCCTTTCTGGTTATAATATAGCAGAGGGACGGGCGTTTTGCAAGATGGGATAGTACCTGAATTGTGCAGGGCCGTTTTGTCTGATTTTCACAAACTTGCATTTAATTTTTGATCTATCCGCCCGTTGCTATTGACATTTTGACGAAGATCGCCTATGATAAATAAGGTGTGCGCCACAAAACAGCCCCGGTCTCAGCGACCGGGGCTCTCGCTTTGCAGGATCAATAGATATCGTCCACCACTCTGGTGGGGGGCTGCTCCAGGATCTCCGGGTGCTGGAAGAGGTAGCGCCAGGCCTGCAGGCCCTGGGCAAAATAGTGGCCGTCCACAGTGCGCTCGTCTATACTGAACTTGAGATCCACATACTTGCTGTCCACCATATTGCCGTGGCGGTCCAGCTCATAGACATGGTGCTTGGTGCCGAAGGCGAGGAAGATCGGCAGGGTGCCGAAGTTGTAGATATGGTGGAACACCGGTCCGATGCGCAGCGAACCCAGATCCGTGATGATCAGGGAGCCGTGGAAGGGGCTGGCCTCGGTCAGCCGCTCGGGCAGCCAGCCGAAGTAGTCCATCACGCGCAGGATCAGCACGGCAAAGCGTAGCAGGAAGCGCGGCAGGTGGCTGAGCGCCTCGGCCACATCCTCGGTATTGTTGTGCTCGTCGCTGGCCTTGACCTCGTCGATCTTCTCATTCATTTTGCGGTAGACGTCAAAGATGGTGTCCGTGGGTTCAAAGTGGATCTTGATGGCGGTCTCCGTGGCGTCGATGGACAGGGAGCGCTTGACCATCATGACCACGACGATGTCGTTTGCGGCATAGATGCGCCGACCCGCCACAAAACGGTTGAGGCCGGGCAGCATGGACACAAGGCGGATATAGGCCGCAATCAGAAAATGCAGGATGCCAATGCCCTTGTAGCCCTCCACGCGCAGTTTGCGCAGGCGGCGGTCCACCTCGGTGACCTCCATGCTCTCCTCATAATAGTTGGTGGCGTCGTTGCGGGTGGTCATGATATAAGGGATAAACCTGGACAAGCCGGGCAGAGAGCGGATCATGCGTCCGTCCTTGCGATCGCCGAAACGGCGCTTGTCATTTCTGGCCATAACAGGAAAGCTCCTTTATCTTTCTATAGAATGAGAATGGCGGGCAGCGGAGTCAACCCGTCGTTTCGCTTATTATACAGGCAAAGCCGCCGCTTTACAAGCCCCGCGTCCGGAAATCTGTCAGGAAAGCAACAAGCGCTCTTGCAAAAAATCTTGCGGGATGGTATGCTAATGATACGATATCCTTTCATCCATGCTTAAAGGAGATGTGTGCTGTGCAATTACAGGAATCCGGCGAAATGTATCTGGAGACGATCTACATTCTGTCTCAGCGCGGACAGGGTGTGCGGTCAGTGGATGTGGCCGAGTATATGGGCTTTTCCAAGCCGAGTGTGAGCCGGGCTGTCGGTCTTCTGCGCAGCGGCGGTTATCTGGATGTGGATGTGCACGGCCAGCTTGCCCTCACGGACGAGGGAAAATATGTCGCCACGCGCACCTATGAGCGGCACCTGTTTCTGACGGATTTCTTTGTCTCCATCGGCGTGGACAAGGAGATTGCGGAAAAGGACGCCTGCAAGATCGAGCATGACCTCAGCGACGAGACCTTCCAGGCCATGAAGGCATATGTGAAAAAACAGAAAGAGGCGTGAGCCCCACAGACTGACAGCCCCTGCGGCAAATCCGCCGCAGGGGCTGCCTTGTTTTTACAAGATATATTTCTCCACCGCGCGGGCAAAGCCGGCCTCGTTGTTTGTCAGGGTGACGAAGTCCGCCGCCTCCAGGAGCGCCGGCGCGGCGTTTCCCATGGCGACGCCCACCCCGGCCTTTTGCAGCATGTCAAGATCGTTGGTGCCGTCGCCGAGGGCCATGGTATCCTTCGCCTCGATCCCCAGAAGCTTACACAGGCTCATGAGGCATTGGCCTTTGGTGGCCGTGCGGGCGTTGATCTCGATGTTGAAGGGCATGGAGGTCGAAAAGATGAGATCGGGAAAGCGCTTGGGCAGCTCCTCCAGCTCCCGCGCGCGCTGATCCATGTCGGTGAAATAGAGCTGCAGCTTCTGTACCCCGGTTCCCTTCTCTTTGAGATACGCCTTTAATTCCGGCACCGGGGCGCGCAGGCCGGTTATCAGCTTTCTCACGCCGGGATCCGGGATGACGTCGGGCGCGAGCTTCAGCATGGAAGCGGTCATATAGCCCCAGTTGTCCTGGTAGCAGTCGTAGAGAACGCCCAGGGTATCGGCGTATTCGTAAAACGCCACGGCCTCGTCCGCCGGGATCTCCGCCCGGGCGGCGGCGCGATCCTCCACGGCGTCGTAGAGGTAGGAGCCGTTTGCCGTGATGAACCAGCGCATGAAGGGCAGGCTCTTGAGCTGCTCGGGGATACCCTTGTAAATGCGCCCCGTGGCGGGCACGATATGCACGCCCTTCGCCGCGGCGCTTTTGATAGCTTCTATATTTTCCTGCGGGATCTGCTTTTGATCGTCCAGCAGCGTCCCGTCCAGGTCAAAGGCAAGGATTTGAATCATATGCTTTGCTCCTTATCGAGAGGTATTTACCTCCCTTTGGAAAAAGGGAGGGGAACCGCTTGCGGTGGTGGGATCGATTTCAGCGGATCCCCCTCACTTCGTGACAGCCCCCTTTGGAAAAGGGGCTTAGGTAAGTTCGTATGTCCGGTACTGTATCGCCTCGGCGATGTGGTCGGCGCGGATGGTCTCCGCACCCTCGAGGTCGGCAATCGTGCGGGCTACGCGCAGGATGCGGTCATAGCTGCGGGCGGAGAGGTTCATGGCGTCGAAGGCCGCTTTCATAAGGGCGTCCCCCTCCTGATCCGGGGCGCAGTACTGCCGCAGCTCCCTGCCCTGCATGCGGGCGTTGCAGAGGGATTTGTCTGTAAAGCGCGCCCGCTGCCGTGCCCGCGCCGCGTTCACGCGCTCGCGGATGGCGGCAGAGCTCTCCGCCGGGGCGCGGCGCTTGAGTTCTTCATAGTCCAGGGCCGGAACCTCGACAATGAGGTCGATGCGATCCAGCAGCGGCCCCGAGATGCGCGAGTGGTAGCGGTGCACCTCCGCCTCCGAGCATTTGCACCTTCCCGAGGGGTGCCCGTACCAGCCGCACTTGCAGGGGTTCATGGCGCACACCAGCATAAAGCGGCTCGGAAAGCTCACCGAGCCTGCCACGCGCGAGACCGTGACCACCCCGTCCTCCAGCGGCTGACGCAGAACCTCCAGGGCGTCAGAGCGAAACTCCGGCAGTTCGTCCAGAAACAGAACGCCGTTGTGGGCAAGGCTGATCTCCCCGGGCCGCGGCACCGCGCCGCCGCCCGCGAGGCCCGCCGCCGACACCGTATGGTGGGGCGAACGGAAGGGACGGGACGCCACCACCGGCCTTTCGTGGCTTGTAAAGCCCGCCACCGACCAGATCTCGGTGGCCTCGATAATCTCCTCCCGGCTCATATCCGGGAGGATGCCGGGCAGGCGCTTGGCAAGCATGGACTTTCCCGCGCCGGGAGGGCCGATGATGAGGATATTGTGTCCGCCCGCCGCCGCGATCTCAAAGGCGCGCTTGACGTTCTCCTGACCCTTGACGTCGGCAAAGTCCAAAAGCTCCGCCCCTTCCGCCGTGAGCGCCGGGACGGGCGTCGGCGCGAGTTCCCTTTCACCGCGCAGATGCTTCACCAGCTCCCCTACGGTGCGCACGCCGTAGACCTCCAGCCCCTCGGCAAAGGCGGCTTCGGCGGCGTTCTCGGCCGGGGCGAAGAGGCGGCGCAGCCCCTCGCGCTTGGCGGCGAGGGCCATGGGCAGCGCGCCCTGCACGGGGCGCACGTCGCCCGTGAGGCTCAGCTCCCCGATAAAGGCGGCGTCCGCCTCCGGCTGTCTGATATCTCCCGAAGCGGCGAGGATGCCCACCAGGATCGGCAGGTCATAGACCGTGCCGGTCTTCTTTTTGTCCGCCGGGGCGAGGTTTACGGTGAGTCTTGACACCGGAAAGCGAAAACCGCTGTTTTTCACCGCCGCGTGTACGCGCTCGCGCGCCTCTTTGACGGCAGCGTCCGGCAGGCCGACAATGTCGAAATGCGGCAGGCCGTTGGAGATATAGACCTCCACCGAGACCCCGTAGCCGCCGATGCCGCTGACGCCGAGACTCTGGATGGATGAGAACACGTTGTTCACCTCTCGATTCAAAAAACCGGAGGCTTGCGTCTCCGGTTTTTGATGTTTACTCTTCCTCAACCTCGCCCACGACGGCGATGTGCAGCTCGTCAAGCTGCTTCTGGGTGACCTCGCTGGGGGCGCCCATGAGGATGTCCTGGGCGTTCTTGTTCATCGGGAAGGGGATGACCTCACGGATGGAGTCCTCGCCCGCCAGGAGCATGACCATGCGGTCGACGCCCGGGGCGATGCCGGCATGCGGGGGTGCGCCGTAGCAGAAGGCGTTGTACATGGCGGGGAACTTTTTCTTCACGTCCTCCTCGCCGAGGCGAACCATCTCAAAGGCCTTGATCATGATCTCCGGGTCGTGGTTACGCACTGCGCCGGAGGAGAGCTCCACGCCGTTGCACACGAGGTCGTACTGGTCGGCGGTGATGGTGAGGGGGTCGATCTCGCCCCGCTCGGCCTTGAGCAGCACGTCCAGGCCGCCTGCGGGCATGGAGAAGGGGTTGTGGCAGAATTCCAGCTCGCCGGACTCCTCGCCGATCTCGTACATGGGGAAGTCCACGATCCAGCAGAACTCGTAGCGCTCCTTGTCCATATGGCCGGGGACGGCGGCGCCGAGCATCTTGCGCATGACGCCCGCGGTCTTGAGCGCCTGGTCGTGCTTGCCGGCGGCAACGCCGACGAGCGTGCCGGGCTTGAGGTTCAGGGCAGCGACGACAGCGTCCTTCTTATCGGCCAGGAACTTGGCCACGCCGCCCGCGAGCTCGCCCTTCTCGTCAAGCTTGAACCAGTAGGGCTTGGCGCCCGCCTGCACCTCGACATCGGCGCAGAGCTTGTCGATCTGCTTTCTCGTGAGATCGCAGTTTTCGACGACGATGGCCTTGACGGTGTTGCCGGCGGCGAAGGGAGCAAAGTCGGAGCCCTCAACGAGCTTCGTCATATCCTGCAGCACGAGGTCAATGCGCAGATCCGGCTTGTCCGAGCCGTAGGTCTCCATGGCCTCGAGGTAGGGGATGCGTTTGAAGGGGGCGGCGGAGGCGATGTCATAGGTGCCGAACTTGGCAAAGATGGGGGGCAGCACATCCTCGAGCACGGCGAACACATCGTCCTGGGTAGCGAAGGCCATCTCCATATCGAGCTGGTAGAACTCGCCAGGGGAGCGGTCGCCGCGCGCGTCCTCGTCGCGGAAGCAGGGCGCGATCTGGAAATAGCGGTCGAAGCCGGAGGTCATCAGCAGCTGCTTAAACTGCTGGGGCGCCTGGGGCAGGGCGTAGAACTTGCCGGGGTGCTTTCTCGCCGGAACCAGGTAGTCGCGCGCGCCCTCGGGGCTGGAGGCCGTGAGGATGGGCGTGGTGATCTCCAAAAAGCCGTGCTCGGTCATGGCCTGACGCAGAGCCGCCACGACGTTGCAGCGCAGGATGATATTCTTTTTGACGGCGGGGTTTCTGAGGTCGAGGTAGCGGTACTTGAGGCGCTGGGTCTCGTCGGCCTCGCGGCTGCGGTTGATTTCAAAGGGCAGCTCGTTATAGCGGCAGCGGCCGAGCACCGTGATCTTCTCGGGGACGACCTCGATATCGCCGGTGGGGAGCTTGGGGTTTTTGCTGTCGCGCTCGCGCACGACGCCCTCGACGGAGATGGTGGACTCCTTGTTGATGCCCTTGACGACGCGCATCATGTCCTCATTCTCGACGACCACCTGGGTGGTGCCGTAGAAGTCGCGCACAACGACGAAGGCGAAGTTGTTGCCGACCTCGCGCACGTTCTCCATCCAGCCGACGATCTTGACCTTCTGGCCGACATGCTCCATGCGCAGCTCGTTGCAGGTATGGGTACGGGATTGTGTCATTTGTATCATCCTTCTTCTTTATTCCTTAATCACCGCGCCCGCGTTGAGCGCTGCGATTTTTTCGCTGATGTGCTTTGCCGCCTCGTCGGGCGTGAGCTTGACCTGCTCGCCCGAGCGCATGTCCTTGACGGAGAGGACGCCCTCGTTCATCTCATCCTCCCCGATGAGAACCGCGAAGGGTACGCCGATCTTGTCGGCATAAGCCATCTTGGCCTTGAACTTGCGCTTCTCACCATAGAGCTGGGTGCGGATGCCGGCACTGCGCAGGGCGGTGGCGGCGCTGACGGCGAAGCCCAGCTCCTCCGTCATGGGCAGCACCAGCGCGTCGCAGGGGGCGGTGACGATATCGTCGGACAAAAGCCCCTGCTCGTTCAGCACATAGAAGAGCCGCGTCAGGCCGATGGAGATGCCGACGCCCGGAAGCTGCTTGTCCGTGTAATACTCGGCGAGGTTGTCGTAGCGCCCGCCGGAGCAGACGGAGCCGATCTCCGGGTGCTCGGTCATGACGGTCTCGTAGACGGTGCCGGTGTAGTAGTCCAAGCCGCGGGCGATGGTGAGATCGACGGCAAAGTTTTCCTCCGGCACGCCGAAGTCCTTGAGATACTTTGTGACCGCGATCAGCTCGTCAAGCCCCTCGTCAAAGGTCGCGTCCATCCCGCGGTAGCGGCCGAGGGCTTCGATGACCTCCCGGTTCGTGCCGCAGATGGCCATGAAGTCCAGGACGTTCTCCGCCTTGCAGGGGAGCATCTTCACCTCGTCAATGAGAAGCTCGCGCACCTTCTCGGCTCCGATCTTGTCGAGCTTGTCCACGGTGCGCATAATCTCGCCGGCCTTCTCGCTCATGCCGTTCATGGCGTAAAAGCCGTTTAAGAGCTTGCGGTTATTGACGCGGATCTTGAATTTTTTAAGCCCCAGCTTTGTGAAGGTAGAGTAGATGATGGCGGGGATCTCCGCCTCGTTGGAAATGTCGAGCTTCCCGTCGCCGATCACGTCGATGTCGGCCTGGTAAAATTCCCGGAATCTGCCGCGCTGGGCGCGCTCGCCCCGGTAGACCTTGCCGATCTGGTAGCGGCGGAAGGGGAAGGCCAGCTCCGCGTAATGCCCGGCCACGTATTTTGCCAGCGGCACCGTGAGGTCAAAGCGCAGCGCAAGGTCGCTGTCGCCCTTCTGGAAGCGGTAGATCTGCTTTTCGGTCTCGCCGCCGCCCTTGGCAAGCAGCACCTCCGCCGATTCGATGACCGGGGTGTCGAGCGGCGTGAAGCCGTAGAGGCTGTAGCTTTCGCGCAGGATGGAGAGCATGCGCTCCATTTTCATCTGCTGCCGGGGCGGCAGCTCCATAAAGCCGGACAGAGTCCGGGGGCTGACTTTTGCCATATGTGCTTTCCTTTCTGTGGGAAAAAGTCCTGAAAATGCCGTAGGGGCGCTTCACGAAGCGCCCGCTGACAGTGCACAGGTCAAAACGGGCGCTGCCTGAAGCGCCCCTACAGACACAAAATGCTTATTTCTTTTGCGGATTGACGATGTTGCGCCAGTCGAGGTCGCCGCGCCTCAGTCCCTGCACCAGCACCTCCGCCGTGGCGGCGTTGGTGGCAAAGGGGATCTGATACTGGTCGCAGAGCCGCTCGATCTTGTTGATGTCGTCAAAACCCTTGGGGTTGGTGGGATCGCAGAAGAAGAGGACAAGGTCGATCTCGTTGAAGGAGATGCGCGCCCCGATCTGCTGCGCACCGCCCTGCTCGGCATGGAGGTAGAGCGTAATGGGCAGCCCCGTGGCCTCGGCCACAAGCTTGCCGGTGACGTGGGTGGCGCAGAGGGAGTGCTCCGCCAGGATGCCGCAGTAGGCGATACAGAACTGAACCATCAGTTCTTTTTTCCTGTCGTGGGCCATTAAAGCAATGTTCATCCGAATACTCCGTTTCTCATTTCACATCTGAAATTCTTAATCGTCTTATTATAAACGCTTCGGTTTGAAACTGCAATACGGATTTTCCACTTTTTTGAATCTTTTTATGTGGCTTTTTCACAATGGAACGTTTCACGTTATTTCAATAACGCCATCTCCGGTTCGGAGGTGTCGGAGTAGCCGCGGATGGTGATATAGGCGTCCATGATCTGGCGGGCGATGAACTGCACGTCGGCGCCGGCGCCGCCGCGCTCGACCACCACGAAGATGGCGACCTCGGGATCCTTATAGGGGCCGTAGCACATGAAGATACCGTCGTTCTGGATACCCTCGCCCTTCTGGGCGGTCCCGGTCTTGCCGGCGCAGCGCCAGGCACAGGGGACCCAGATGTTGGCGTTGGTCTCATTGGTGTAGTCGTTGAGCACCTTCCACATCCCCTCGTGCACCGCGTCCCAGTTATACTGGGCGGTCTCCACGGTGGACATGACCTTGCTCTCGCGCTCGTAGAGCTTTTCGGAATAGTCGTAGTTGCGGATGGTCTTGATGATGGAGGCGGAGTAGCGCGTGCCGCCGTTTGCGACCGTGGCGCAGTATTCGGCCATCTGGATGGGGGTGAACACGGAGTCGGACTGGCCGATGGCGGCCTGCAGCGTGTCGCCGATGCGCCATTCGGTGCCCGCGTAGTCCATGTGGTTTGCGCGGTTTGACATGTTGCCCTTGGCCTCCACCAGCTCGATGCCGCTGTACTGCCCGAGGCCGAAGGCGGCGGCAAACTCGCCCATGTCGTCGACGCCGAGGTCGTTGCCCAGGGTATAGAAGAAATAGTTGCAGGAATCGCGGATGGCGTCGGTGACGTTTTCCTCCGGGTGGGTCAGGTGCTCTTTCTTATTGGCGTTCCAGATCCAGCATTCCGGGGCGTAGCCTTCAGCGGCGTAGCGGGTGTACACGCCCTGGCACTTGATCCGCTTTTCGGTGTTGATGATGCCCTTGGTGAGGCTTGCGATGGCGGTGCAGGGCTTGAAGGTGGAGCCGGGGGCGTAGGTGCCGAGCAGGGCGCGGTTGAAGAGCGGGGCGTTTTCCGCCACCAGCAGTTCCTGGTAATCCTCGATGATGCGCGAGACGTTGTAGGTCGGCCAGGAGGCCAGGGCCAGCGGGGAGCCGTCCTTCACGTTGACCACCACGGCGGAGGCGCCGGTGATGTTGTCCTTGAGTTCGACATTGTAGTCACCGCGCGCGGTACCCTCGGCGCGCTTCTGGGCGATGTTCTTTTTCAGGATCTCGACGCCGTTGCCGAGGATGCGCTCGGTCTGCTCCTGCAGGACGCTGTCGATGGTGAGATAGATGTGGTTGCCGGGCACCGGCTCCTCGGTATAGACGGTGGCGAGGATGGTGCCGGCGGCGTTGCGGGTCTCCTCGACGGTGCCGTCCTGCCCGTGGAGGTAGTTTTCAAAGGCGTACTCAATGCCGTCCTTGCCCACCATGGCGTCGGTGGAGTAGTGCAGCAGGGAGTATTTTTCAAATTCCTCCTGGGTCATGAGGCCGACGTAGCCCAGGATGTGTGCGGCGTAGTCGGTGGAGTACTGGCGGATATAGGCGCGCTTGACCTCGATGCCGACGAGCTTGTTCTCCATGATGGAGGAGATGAGGTTCATGCTCGCGTCCTCGACGAAGACGTAGTCGGCGGTGTTGATGGCGTAGCGCACGTTGATGGAGTAGCGTACGCCGGCGATGAGGCGCATCTCGGCGGCGGAATAGCTGTTGTCGATATTATAGCGGGTGCGCATGTAGCTCATGAGCTCCACGGCCGTGCAGTTGGGATCCAGGCCCTGGCGCTTATAATAAGCCTCCAGCATGGTGCGCTGGATGGCGGTCATGTTCTCGTCGTACTCAAAGGGCGGCTCAAGCGTGACGGGCAGGTCGTCGGTATACTCGTCGCCGTAGGAGCGCACCATGCCCACCAGCTCCAGGATGACGGCGTTGGGGTCGTCGTTGGCAAAGAGCTTGTCCGTGTCGATCTTGAGGTTGTAACACTCGGCATTGGACACCAGCACGCGCCCGTAGCGGTCAAGGATGTTGCCGCGCGCGGCGGTGACGGTGCGGGTGGTCTTGGTCAGCTCGTTTGCGCGGTTATAGTAGGCCTCGCCCTGGACGATCTGCAATTGATAGAGAAAGTACATGTAAACGGCCAGCAGCACCAGCGCGATCGCCGCGAGGGCTGCCACCCGGCCGGGTTTGATGAGTCTGCTTTTCATTAGGATTCCTTTCCTTTTAGGCTCCCCCTCCGGGGGAGCTGGCTGCGCCGAACTCACGCGAGGCGCAGACTGAAGGGGTGTCCGTCAGCGAAACCCCTTCCACCGCAAGCGGTTCCCTCCCTTTTTCAAGGGGAGGCATGTGTGATGTCATTCCCGGCTCCACTTTGCCGGCAGCGGGTAGGCCAGCGCGGCAAAGGGCATGGAGAAGAGCGTCTGCAGCAGGGCGACCTTGAGCATCTCCATGCTCCAGGCATCCCCCGCGAGAGTCTTGAGCATCTGCAGCAGCGCCGTGATGAGCGAGGACAGAAAGGCCAGGCCCATGAAGGCAAAGAAGCGGCGGTTGATGAAAAACTGGGAGATAAAGGCGCTCATCAGGCTCAGCGCCGGCAGGAGGATGAGGAAAAACACGCGGTTTTCCACGAAGCTCATGTCCGCGAAGTAGCCCATCACGAGGCTGAAGAGCGGGCCCCAGGTGGCCCCCTCGAACATGCCGACCGCAGCCGAGACCGCGGGCAGCACCAGGGGCGCGACGCCGAAGGGCCGGATATGGCTGAGCACCATGTTCTGGGCCATCAGGGTCAGGAACATGAGCAGCAGATAGCGCACGACCTTGTTCAGGTCGATTTTTTCCAGTAAATCTCTCATGCCGTCAAACGAAACTCGCTCCATTCTGCTCTTCCGGTTTCGAGGTGCCGGAAAAGCGCCATAGCCGCTCCTTCCGTTTTTCTTTCCGTTTCAAAACCGGGGGCTTTGAAACGGGGAAAAAGGAAGGGTTTGTAATCATTCCACAACCGTAAAGTCCTTGATGACGAACACCTGCACCAGCGAGTCCAGGTTTGCCTGGGGACGGACGATGCCGTATTCGATCTGGCCGCCTGCCTCGGTCTGCACGGCGGTGAGGGTGCCGATCATCAGCCCGGCCGGGAACGCGCCGCCGGAGCCGGAGGTCAGCACATCGTCGCCCACGAAGATCTGGGCGCCGTCGGCAAGATAGGTGAGCTTGGCGGTCTTGTCGCGCATGAAGGAGAACTCGCCCACCACCATGCCGGAGTTGCCCGTGGCGCCGACAAACGCGCCGACGGACATGTCCACGTCGATGAGCGTGGAGACCGTGGCCCAGTTGGTGCCGAGCTCCGTGATCTGGCCGACCACCGCGCCGTATTCGGTGATGACGGGGTCTCCCATCTCAATGCCGCTGGAGGCGCCCTTGGAGATGGTGAAGGCGCTTGACCAGTTGGAGGTCGACCAGAGCACCACCTTGCACGACTCCATCACATAGTCGGTGTGCTTCTCTCTGAGCTCCAGAAGCTTTCTGAGGCGGGAGTTTTCCTCCGAGGCCTCGATGCCGTCGCGGGCGGATTTCTGCGCGTCGGCAAGCTGGGAGCGCAGAGATTCGTTTTCCGCCAGCAGCGAGTCGTAGTCATAGATATAGCCGTACATGCTGTCGAACCAGTTGACAGCGGAGGACAGCACCTTCTGAATGGGGGACTTGAGGATGCCGGCCACGTTCTGCACAAAGCCGATGCGCCCGTCCCTTGCCGCCGCGCCGAGACCGATGATGAGGGCCGCGGCGGCGACGATGATGCCGATGCGCAGGCCGTTTTTCTGCAGGTATTGCTTCACAGCAGGCTCACCCCCAGCTCCTTGAGCATCAGCCCCAGCCTGCACAGCGGCAGGCCCATGACGTTGAAGAAGTCGCCCTCAATGCCCGTGACAAAGAGCGAGGCCCTGCCCTGAATGCCGTAGGCCCCGGCCTTGTCCATGGGCTCGCCGGTTTGGATATAGGCGGTGATCTCTTCCTCGGAAAGCGCGCGAAAATGCACGGCGCTGCGCTCGGCGGCGCGGAGCTCGCGCCCGTCCTTCATGACGCTGACGCCCGTATACACCGCATGCGCATTTCCCGAGAGGGCGCGCAGCATGTCGGCTGCCTCCGCCTCGGAATGGGGCTTGCCGTAGACCCGACCGTCATGCCAAACGATGGTGTCGGCAGCGACGACGATATCCGAAGCGGCACATTTTGCCGCCACTTCCCGCGCCTTGTGGGAGGCCAGAGCCTCCACCAGTGCATCCGGCGGGAGTGTGCGGTCAGCCTTTTCCTCCCCGACGGCGGGGAGGATTTTCAGATCCTTCACGCCCAGCATATTTAATAATTCTTTTCTCCGCGGCGACGCGGAGGCGAGGATGATAGACATTTTGATCATTCTCCAAAAGCTTATTGGCTCCCTTTGCGAAAGGGAGCTGTCACAGCCGATCTGACGCGAGGCTGTGACTGAGGGATCGGCGATCCTGCGCACGCTTTAACAGAACCTTTTGCCAGGTCTGTTCGATCCCTCCGGCCTGCGGCCACCTCCCTTTTTTCAAAGGGAGGTAAAAGTCTTTTTTCAGAGGAAGCGGCTCACTCGACTCCCCGGTAGTACAGTCCCCTTGTCAGCACGTTCGGCTGGTAGTCGGACTGGCCGAGGTAGACCTTCGCCACCTCCAGGCACTCGCGGGGCGACTCGGTGGTGAACATCATGCGCATGCCCCAGAGATCCGCGCCGTAGAGATCCTCCGCCTTGTCGGCGAGATAGAGCTTGTGGGCGTTGTAAATCACGTTGCGGCAGCCGAACTCCTTGACCACCGGGAACACCGCGCCCATGCGGTCGGACATCTGCGCCGGGGTCGAGCAGGTGCAGCGCCCGGAGGAATGGCGGATCACGCACTGATCCGACACCATGAGCGGGAGCCTGCCGTAGACGATCATCTCGGTATCGAGCGTCTTTGAGAGATCCCGGATCTGGGCGATGCGCAGCTCAAAGGAGGCGGTGGCGGAGACGAAGCCCGCCTGACGCACCATCTCCATGGAGAGGGAATTGAACACATTCAAGCCGAAGTCGCCGCGGATGCGCATGCCGACGTTCTTTGCCAGCATCGCGTGGCCGAGGTTTCCGACCAGCGCCTCGTTGATGCCGAAGTCGAAGAGCTTTTCCAGCATCTCGCGCACATAGGGCTCCTCCTCGTCGGTGATGACGCGCGGCAGCACCGCCACCGGGACGGTGCCCTGCTCCTCAAACGGCTCGAGCAGGTCAAAGTACTCGTTCATGACCGTGACGGGGACATAGAGGTATTTTGGGTGCAGGGCCGCAAGCTCGGGCGTGAGCTGCTCGGCCGAGAGCACCTGGAAGATCATGGCGGGGTCGACGCCCGGCGCGCTGCCCTTCGGCTTTGCGGGGATCGTGCCGACGCGGCGCTTCGGCGGCGTACCGCGCTGCTCGCTGAGTTCCGCGACAAGATTGCGCCGCAGCTCGTTGATGGCGGCGGCGGGCAGGAAGAGGCCCGGATCGGTCTGGGCCTTGTTCTCCACCACGTTATAGGGCGTCCCGCCGGTTTTGAACATCTGGTCGGTGAGATAGGCGCTTGTCAGGCCCTGGCCGCGCGCCTTCTCCGGCACCTTCCCGGAGGCGACGGCCTTGTGCCCGTCATCGTCAAAGGCGATGGCCCGAATGGGCTGACCCTTCTCGGCCACGGTGTAAAAGTGCACCGGCACCCGCCTGAGCTCTCCCTCGGAATAGCCCTTGCGCGCCTGGGTGAAAAGCTGCTCGGTATCCCGGTCGGCCTCCTCGCGCACGCCGAACATGTCCTCCCGGTCGCCGTTGAAGTAGCCCTGGGTAAAGCCCTGGCGGGAGAAGGCCCGCTCCAGGTCGGCCATCTCCTCGGGCGTGGGCTGGCGGTGTTCCTTGAGGGCGTTGGCATAGATCTTTGTGACAATGGCGGTATACTCCGGCCGCTTCATGCGCCCCTCGATCTTGATGCAGGCCACGCCCGCGTCCTCAAGCTCCTGGAGCCTGTCCACAAGGCAGTTGTCCTTGAGCGAGAGCGGGTGGTCGTCCATGCGCCCGCCGAGAGAGTACTGCATGCGGCAGGGCTGGGCGCACATGCCCCGGTTGCCGCTGCGCTGGCCGATGAGGGCCGACATGTAGCACTGGCCCGAGTGGCAGAAGCAGAGCGCCCCGTGGACGAAGACCTCCGTCTCGATGGGGGAATTTTCGGTGATATAGCGGATCTGCTCGAGACTCAGCTCCCTTGCCAGCACCGCCCGCGTCATGCCGAGCTCCGCCGCCGCCTCCACGCCCGCAAGGTTGTGGATCGACATCTGGGTGCTCGCATGCAGGGGGATATCCGGCAGGTACTGGCGCACGGCGGCGGCAAGACCCAGATCCTGGATGATGATGCCGTCGGTGCCGGTCTCGGAGGCAAGGCGCGCCGCCTGCAGGGCGGCCTCCACCTCGCGGTCGTTGACCAGGGTGTTGAGCGTGACATAGACCTTGCAGCCGCGGATATGGCAGTAGCGCACCGCGCGCTCATATTCCTCGTTGCTGAAGTTCTTTGCGCCGCGCCGGGCGTTGAAGTTGCCCATGCCCATATAAATGGCGTCCGCGCCGTTCTGCACCGCGGCGATCACAGCCTCGGGCGATCCGGCGGGAGAAAGCAGTTCGATCATGATGGTTGTCCTTTATATGTGTAATTACCTTATAAGCTCCCTTTGTGAAAGGGAGCTGTCAGCGAAGCTGACTGAGGGATCGGCCGGCCTGCGCACTGTCCGTACATCGATCCCTCCGCCCTTCGGGCACCTCCCTTTTTCCAAAGGGAGGTAACGCGCAGACAATGCGCACAGATATACATTATAAGTATACCACACCGGCAAGGCTTGCGGCAAGGGGATAATCGTGTTATAATGAATAAGTACGTGAACTTGACGTAAACAAACCGTGAACTTTGGAGGTGAGCACATGCAGGGTGAAAAAGAGGCGTTTTCCGTCTCCCGCGAAGAGGCGCAGCGCCTGATCGCCGCCCACGACGGGGACGTGGCCCTGCTGTGGCTCTATCAGCGGCAATGCCCCGGCGGCACGCTGGAGGACGCGGCGCGCACCCTCTGCCGCACACGCGCGGAGATGGAGGCGGCTTTTGAAAAGCTGCAGCGGCTCCGGCAGCCGGACGGCAGGCCCGCAGAGCCTCCCGCACCCGAAGCGAACAAGGCGGCGCCGGTGATCCCGGAGCCCGCGCAGGAGTTGCCGGAGTACACGTCGGAGGATCTGGTGCAGCGCAGCGGGGAAGACCCGCGCTGGATGGGCCTGCTCGCCGAGGCGCAGCAGGTGCTGGGCCGCAAGCTCAACAGCGGCGAGATGAAAATGCTCTTCGGCCTTTACGACTATCTGGCCCTGCCGCCGGAGGTGCTGATGGTGCTGCTCCATTACTGCGTCGCAAACGCCCCCTCCGGCAATCCCCCTTCCATGCGCTTTATTGAGAAGGAGGGCTACGCCTGGGCAAACCGGGAGATCCTGACGCTGGAGCAGGCGGAGGAATACATTGCCGAGAGCCAGCGGCAGAGGGAAAAGCTCAGCCGGACGGCCAAGCTCCTGAATATCGTGGGCCGGCCCCTGAGCAAGTCCGAGAAAACATACATCACCGCGTGGTTTGAAATGGGCTTCGGGGATGAGGCCATTGAGCTGGCCTTTGACCGGACGCTCACAAACACAGGCTCGCTCAAGTGGACCTATATGAACGGCATCCTCAAGAGCTGGCACAAAAAGGGTCTGCACACGCCGGAGGAGATCCGCGACAAGGACGGCCAGGGTTCCAAAACGCGCGCGGGCAAGGCCGGACCTCCCCGCAACCTGGACAAACTTCTGGACGACCTGAAAGGGATTTGAGGCCCCTCAGCCGCTGCGCGGCAAGTCAGCTGCTTTACGGCGGCACCGGAGGGAACAACCCCTCAGTCACGGCGCGGACGGACACGCGCCGCGACAGCTCCCCTTTCAGGGGAGCCTGTAAGGAAAGGTGATTATATGTCATACGACGGGAAGCTTCTGGCGCGGGCCAGGGGCGAGCTTGACAATATACGCGAAAAAAACCGCGCGGAAATGCAGCGCCGCTATGCTGCCGCCTGCGCAAAGATCCCGGAGCTGCCCGAGATCGACCGGCAGCTTCGCGCCCACATGGCCCGGCTTGTGCGCCTGACCATCGGGAAGGGGCCCGACCTCAAGGAGCGGCTGGACGAGATCCGGGAGCAGAACCTGGATCTGCAGATGCGCCGCGCCGAGCTTCTGACCGGCGCGGGCTTTGCCCCGGGCTATCTGGACGAGATAATCTCCTGCCCCCTCTGCCGGGACACGGGGCTTTATCAGGGGGGCGTGTGCCGCTGCCTTGACAGGCTCTATAACCGGGAACTGACCAAAGAGCTCGGCATCCTCATGCGCCGGGGCGACGAGAGCTTTGAGCGCTTCGACCTCTCCCTCTATCCCGTGGAGCCCGATCCCGACACGGGCCGCATCCCGCGGGAGGTGATGCGCATGGTCTCGGAGGCCTGTAAGCGCTATGCCGAAAACTTCTCGGATACCTCCCGGAACCTGCTGTTTCAGGGCGGCACGGGTCTCGGCAAAACGTATCTCTCCGCCTGCATTGCCAGGGTCGTGGCCGCGCGCGGCTTTTCTGTCTGCTATGACACCGCCTCCGCCGCGCTGGACAATTACGAGAAGGCCAAGTTCAGCCGCGATACCGAGGAGGGCGAGGCCGCAGCGGTGCGCATCCGGCGCATGGAGAGCTGTGATCTCATGATCCTCGACGATCTCGGCACCGAGATGCCGACCCCCATGGCGCAGAGCGCGCTCTATACCCTGGTCAACAACCGCCTTGTGAATGGGAAGAAGACCATTGTGAGCACGAACTTGTCAAACGACGAGCTTGCCAAGCGCTACACCCCGCAGATCGCTTCGCGCATCCTGGGCGAGTTTCAGTGCCTGCCCTTCCTGGGCACGGATATCCGGCGGCTCAAGCGCGGGTAACACGGCAAACACAATAAAAATTCCGAAAAACCGCTACACTTGTGGTTTTTCGGAATTTTTGTTTTCTTATTCGCCGCCCTTGGGCTTGGGCTTGCCGTGGTAGTAGCGGCGGCGGTTGGATTTGGGCCTGGCCCCCTCCTCGCGGGCGGGGCGCTCCGCGGCCTCTTTCTTTGCGCCGTCTGCCTGTTTAGGCGCGGTCTCGGCTGCGTGAACCCTGACCTCCGCCTTGGGGTTTTTCCCGCGGTTTTTGCCGCCCCGGTGGGAGCGGCTGCCGTGGCCCTCCTTCGCGGCGGGCTTTTCGCCGTGCTCGCTCTTTGTCGGCTCGCTCTTTGCCTCTGCCCCGGTCTCGGGCTTTGCCTCGGCGCTGTGGGGCTTCTTGGGCCGACGGCGGCGGGAGCTGCGCCGCTCCTCCTCGGGGACGGCAGCGGGCGTCTCCAGCAGGGCCGGGTCGTTATACTGCGCCTCCAGGAACCAGGGATTGGGCTCGGCTTCCTCGGTCTCGGGTTCGGGCTCCGGCACATACCGGAAGGTGGAGACGGGCTTCTCCCCGTCCCGGGGTCTGCCGCCGGGCACCGCGCAGAGCTCATTTGCCTTGTAGAGATGCAGGGAATCGTCCCCCTCGTCGTCCAGGCGCACCTTCACGGTCTGGCGCAGGAGGTTTACCTGCACGGCGGTACCGAAGCCGTCCTTTGTCTCCACAAAGGCGCCCTGCTTGGGCACCTTCTTGATGAGATCCTCATAAGCCTCCTGCTCATAGCGCAGGCAGCACATGAGCCTGCCGCAGCTGCCGGAGATTTTGGTGGGGTTTAGGGACAGGGACTGCACCTTGGCCATCTTGGTGGACACGGGCTGAAAATCGTCCAAAAACTGGCTGCAGCAGTAGGGGCGGCCGCAGATGCCGATGCCGCCGATCATCTTGGCTTCGTCCCTGACGCCGATCTGCCTGAGCTCGATACGGTTGCGGAAGATGCCCGCCAGATCCTTCACGAGTTCACGAAAGTCGACGCGCCCGTCGGAGGTGAAGAAGAACATGGTCTTCGTTCCCTCGAAATTGCACTCCACATCTACGAGCTTCATATCGAGACCGTGCTTTGCGATCTTCTCCTGGCAGATCACAAAGGCCTCCTTCTCCCGCTGGACATTGAGCTCGGCAATGCGCAGATCGTCCTTGGTGGCGATGCGCTGTACCGCGCGCAGGGGCTGCACCACCGCCGTGTCCATGACGTTGTGATTGCCGTGGGTGCAGTCGGCAATCTCCAGGCCCTTGGAGGTCTCCACGATCACCTTGTCGCCGGTGTGCACGTTCAGCCCGTTGGGGGAGAAGAAATAGCACTTGCCCCGGTTTTTGAATTTGATACTGACTACTTCAATCAATTGCGTTTCCTCTGTTTCCGTCGGGCAGGGCGTCCACCGCCAGAAGCCCGAATACTTGTTTAACGTTTGTGTTGACCTTGAGATACTGCGCGCACCGGTCGGCAAGGCCGCAAAGCCCCATCAGCTCCGCGCGGCTGAGCCGCCCGTGCTTTTCCCGTGCGCAGAGCATATCTGTCACAAGCACGCGCAGCGCCTCCAGAAAGGCGTTCATCGCCTGGGTCTCCAGGTTTTCGTTCTGGGCGCACCAGCGAAGGATCTGGGCGGGGTCTTTGGTGTTGACCGCCTTGAGATAGCCCCGCGCAAGCGCCGCCGCTTCCTCCGGCAGCTCTGCCGTCTCCTCACCCGCGAGCTTGATGAGCGCGCAGCGGGAGCGCACCGTCTCCAGAAGCTGCATGGGCTTGGTGGTGCAAAGCAAAAACACCACGCCCGCCGGCGGCTCCTCCAGGAGCTTGAGGGCGGCGTTCTGGGCGGCGGGGTTCATGCTCTCCGCCTCTTCGATGATATAGACCTTGCGCCCGGCCTCGTTCGGCAGGACGACGGCGTCGGCGGAGAGGGCGCGGATCTGGTCGACGGTGATGAACTGTTTTTTCTTTCCCTTGTCGTCGGCAAGGCGCGAAAGCGTGATCACGTCCGGGTGGACATTGGCCTGCGCCTTTCGGCAGTCGCGGCAGACGCCGCAGGGCCGCTTCCCTGCGCCGGAACACACCGCCGCAGCGGCAAGCTCCCGCGCTTTTTTCAGGGCCTGCTCCCCCGTGGGGGCACAAATCAGGCTTGCGTGTGCGATTCTGCCCTCCGCCTGCGCCATGTCCGCCCCGCCTTTCCTCGTTCCAAATCAAGATATTTTACCCTAAATCAGGTGGGAAGTCAATGCAAAAGCCGAAAATCATACTAATCCCCATGCGCCGTAATTTGCTCCGCGCCACATGAAAGCTCACGCGCATGGGGATTTTTGCATGTGATTCGGTTGCCCCGTCAGGGGCGAGAATCACGCACTTGAATCAAATATTTACTGTGGAAGCGGAGCTTTCACAGTAATTGCCCTTGACAAGGGGCTAAAATCTGCTATACTCAATTCACAATTGAACACCTTATCAAGAGCGGTGGAGGGAACGGCCCTGTGAAGCCCGGCAACCTGCGAAGTACGCAAGGTGCCAAATCCGGCGGTGAGACGAAAGATGAGGCTTGCAAAGAGACTTACGACGCGCCCCGGAACCGGGGCGCGATTTTTTTCGATTGCAAAACACGGTTTTGCAATCGAGGAACTCGCGCTTATCGCACTCGGCTTGCGGGGGAACGCCTCGTTTGGTCGGCGCGAGGCCTCGCGCAGCTCGGCTCAGGGAGTTTTTGCCACGGCAAAGCCGCGCCAAAAACGATTTGATTATTTACCTGCGTATTGTTGAAAACAAGAACTTGGAGGATATAGAAAATGAGTCACTATCTGTTTACATCCGAATCCGTTACCGAAGGGCATCCCGACAAGATCTGCGACCAGATCTCCGACGCGGTGCTGGACGCGATTCTCGAGAAGGATCCCATGGGCCGCGTGGCCTGCGAGACGACCGTCTCCACGGGGCTTGTGCACGTGATGGGCGAGATCAGCACCGAGTGCTATGTGGATATTGCAAAGATCGCCCGCGGCGTCGTGCGCGACATCGGCTACGACCGGGCCAAGTACGGCTTTGACTGCGAAACCTGCGGCGTCATCCTGAACATTGACGAGCAGTCCGGCGACATTGCCATGGGCGTGGACAAGGCCCTGGAGAACAAGACCGGCGCGGTGGACGAGCTGCAAAACGGCGCCGGCGACCAGGGCATGATGTTCGGCTACGCCTGCGATGAGACCCCGGAACTGATGCCCCTGCCCATCTCGCTTGCCCACAAGCTCGCCATGAAGCTGACCGAGGTCAGAAAGAGCGGGGAGCTTGCCTACCTCCGTCCCGACGGCAAGACCCAGGTCACCGTGGAGTATGACGAGGATCGCCGCCCCGTGCGTGTCGACACGGTGGTCATCTCCACCCAGCATGCCCCGGAGGTCACGCTCGAGCAGATCCGGGCGGACATGATTGAGAAGGTCGTCAAGACCACCGTCCCGGCAGAACTTCTGGATGAGAACACCAGGTATTTCATCAATCCCACCGGCCGCTTTGTCATCGGCGGGCCCCAGGGCGACTCCGGCCTCACCGGGCGCAAGATCATTGTGGACACCTACGGCGGCAGCGCCCCCCACGGCGGCGGCGCCTTCTCCGGCAAGGACCCGACGAAGGTCGACCGCTCCGCCGCATACGCCGCCCGCTGGGTGGCCAAGAACGTGGTGGCTGCGGGTCTCGCCCGGCGCTGCCAGGTACAGCTTGCCTACGCGATCGGCGTGGCCTCCCCGGTGAGCGTGCTGGTAGAGACCTTCGGCACCGGCAAGGTGTCGGACGCCGCGCTTTCCGAGGCGGTGCAGAAGGTCTTTGACCTGCGTCCGAGCGCCATCATCCGCGATCTGGAGCTGAGGCGGCCTATCTACCGCGCCCTCGCCGCCTACGGTCACATGGGACGTGAGGATCTGGGCGTGAAATGGGAGAACACCGACCGCGCCGAAGCTCTGAAGGCCGCCGTCCGGGCGTAAGAATTTTATCCCCCCACGGGGGTTACGCCCAGGGCGGACTTCGTGGTATAATAAGAAAAGACCGGAAAAGGAGGCTTCGCGCCGTGGAAAACGAACAGCAGATCTATTATCATGACCATGGCGACGGCGTCGTCCACGCCCACGAGGCGGAGCCGGAGCACAGCCATTCCCATGAACACACCCACAGCCATGAGGGCGCCCACGCACACCACCACGACCACACCCAGACCAAGGCGGTGGTGAATCGGCTTGCCCGGGCCATCGGGCATCTGGAATCCGTCAAGCGCATGGTGGAGGAGGGGCGCGACTGTACCGAGGTACTGTTGCAGCTGGCGGCGGTGCGCTCGGCCCTGAACAGCACGGCGAAGATCATCCTCAAGGATCACATCGAACACTGCATCGCCGGGGTCGACAGCGGCGACCACGCCCTTGAAGAGCTCAACGAGGCCATTGACAAATTCATTTAATAAGAAAAGAGGAGCGTGCGGCTCCTCTTTTCTTATTATTGAATGTGTTCTTCCGTAAAATCGTCCAGCACACGAAAGCCCATCTCCCCGGGCTCGGCAATGGGAAACTTGGCAATGCCGACGCTGTCAAAGCGCGGGGCCAGGCGCGTCTCGGGATCGAGGCGCGGGTTCTCCGGCGGCTTGCGTCGCTTGTTCTTTCTGCTCATGAAAACACCTCCCTATGCAGGCAGTATGCCCGCGGGGAGGCGATTTTATAAGTCAAGCTCCCTTTCACAAAGGGAGGTATCCTTATGTCATCTCCCGGATTTCGCAGGAGACGGCGCCGTTGTCGAACACGGTGACGAGCGCCCAGGTGAGCGTCCGTCCCTTTCCTGCGGTGCCGGGATTGATGAGCGTCACGCCGCCGACCTGCTCATAAAACGGCTGGTGCGTGTGGCCGAAGAGGGCGAGGCCCGCTCCCTGCTCCTGCGCCGCGTAGACCAGCCAGTCCGCCTGATACGCGCTCACGGAATACAGGTGCCCATGGGTGAGAAAAGTCTTCACCGGGCCGAGTTCGACGAGCAGGCGCTCCGGCGCGAGGGGGGCATAGTCGCAGTTGCCGCAGACGTTATAGAGCGGTATGTCCGGGAAGGCCTGCCGCAGAAGCTGGGCGTCCCGGTCGTGGTCGCCGAGGTGGATATGCACGTCCGCCTTCGCCTGCCGCGCCGCCTCCAGCATGGGAAAATTGTTGCCGTGGGTATCGGAAAACACCGCCGCCCTGATCATGTCTCCGCCTCCAATCATCATTTTGCACACTGTCGAATATAATAAACTGAATTGAGGTGAGATGCAATGCAGAATTTTGAGCAGCTCGGCCGGGAGCTGGAGCGGCGCGGCAAGACCGGGGAGCTTCGCGCCCTGGCCGAGTCCGAGGACGGGGCCAGGCTTGCCGCCATGCTGGACGGGGAGCGGCTGCAGAAGGCCGCGAAGGCCGGGGACAGCGCCGCCCTGCGGGCGATGCTGGGCTCTGTCCTGCAGACGGAGGAGGGCCGCCGCCTGGCCATGGGGATACAGAAAATGATGAAGGAGTAAACCGATCTGTCAGGCCGGGAGGTGAGCGCCGTGGGAGACCTGGAAGAGCAGCTGAACAGCATTCTCTCCGATCCGAAGCAGATGGAGCAGATCGCGGGGCTGGCCCGCACGCTCATGGGCGGCGGTGCACAGGAGCAGCCGCAGGCGTCTGCGCCGGATATTGCGGAGCTGGGGCTTGACCCGGCCCTGCTGCAGCGGCTCATTCGGGCCATGCAGAGCGACGGGGACGGGCGCGAACAGGCGCTTTTAAAAGCCATGCGCCCCTACCTCTCCGAGAAGAGGCGGGGCAAAATGGATCGGGCGCTGCAGCTTGCGCGGCTGGCCCGCATCGCCCGCCTTGCCATGGGCGAGACGGGAGGCGGTCATGATCAACCGCTATGAGGGCAACACCGGCAGGGTCACCCGCCTGCCGGAGCCGCAGGATCGTCCGCCGCCGCCCCCGTCCCCGAGGCCGGAGCCTCCGCCGAGGCAGCCGGGGCTCCTGCCGGGGCTGGATCTGGGCCGCCTGCTGCCGGGACTCGGCGAGGGCTTTGAGACGGAGGATCTGATGCTGCTGCTGATCCTCTATCTCCTGTACCGTGAGAGCGGGGATCAGGAACTGCTGGTCATTCTCGGCGCGATGTTTCTGCTGTAGAATCACGAATACAGCTCCAGCCGGTCGCTGAGGCAGAAATAGGTGCTGCCGAGCTGCCGGTCGGAGAAGGCGGCGAAAAGCTCCCCCTGCAGGTAATCCGACTGGTAGACCACCGCGGCCACCATGTGCCGCTCCCCCTGCAAAAGGCGCAGGGCGCAGTCCACGCACTCCCGGCGGGGGGTGAGGGAGGCAAAGCGCGCGGTGTTGACCACCGTGTACTGTCCCCGCTGGTACACCACGTCATGGATGGTATTGGGAAACTCCGGCGAGGCCACGCGGTTCATGACCACCTCGCCCACGCACATGCGAAAATCATCCGTCAGCCAGTCGCTGCCCGCCATGGCGTCGATGACGCGGGCGAGCAGGTATAAATCGTCAAACGAGACCGCCGTCCCAAGGCCGCCCGCTCTGAGCGCGGCGTTCCGGGACTTCTCCGCCGCCCTGCCCGCCGCGGGGCTGCCCCGGACGGCGGCCTCGCGCATCTCCTCCAGGTAGTAGCCCGCCATATCGAGCGTGACGCGCTGCGTGAGATGGCCGAGGAAAGCAAAGTCCCCTTCCTCCGGCGGCGTCGGGACAGGCGTGGGCGATGGCAGCGCCGTCTCCGCCTCCGGCGTCGGCGCCGGGGTTTCTGTCGCCGACGGCGCTTTGGGGTGCAGGATGCGGACATGCAGCTCCTTCGGCAGAAGCTCCCGCTCGGCATAGCCGTGCAGGGGCAGGGTCAGCAGCAGGCAGAGCGCCGCGATCAGTCTTCTCTGATTTTTCATCATTTCCCACCTCCCGACGCTAAGTATAGCGGCGGGAGACTGCGAAAAAGGTCCGATCCTGCGGGGAAATGCAAAGGAGCATTACCTCCCTTTGGAAAAAGGGAGGGGAACCGCGCGCGGTGGAGGGATCGATCCCTCAGTCAGCTTCACTGACAGCTCCCTTTCGCATATGGCAATACCGCACAATGCGGCAAGAGCAGATTCCGAGAAAATTTGGGTTCTGATGATGGCACTTTTTTGCAGATGTACTTTGTGTACCTCAAGAAAAAGTGACGAAATCAGGGCACAAATTTACCGGAAGATGCCGCAGGCGTATTGTGCGGTGTTGCCATAGGGAGCCAAGAGGAACCGTCTATTTTTGCGCCGTGACATACCGCACCACGTAGTCGGCAAAGCGCCTTGTCGCGGGCCCGGCCTTGGCCCCGGCGGCGATGGCAAGGCCGATGGTGCGCCGCGCTTCCGGGACAAGCGGCAGGATCTGCAGATCGTACTGCCGGCCCTTCAAGAGAAGCTCCGGCATGATGCTCACGCCCAGGCCCTGCTCTACCATGGCGATGACGGCATAGTCGTCCTTGGTGTAAAAGCGCACGTTGGGCTTGACCCCCGCCGCCTCCAGGGCGCGGCGGGCGTCGTGGTCGGAGCTCTCCAGGAGGCTGATGAACGGCTCGGTCTCGCATTCGACGAGGGGGAACCTGGGATAGTGCTCAAAGCGGCTGTGCTTCGGCAAAATCGCCAGCAGCCGATCGTCCAGCAGCGGGATGCACTCGCAGTCGACAGGGGACGGCAGGGTCACGAAGCCCACGTCCACGCTCCCGTCCGTGAGCCACTGCTCCACATCGTGATAGTCGCCGTTCAAGAGCTTGAAGTCCACCCTGGGATAATCGTGCTGGAATTCCTTCAAAACCGGCGGCAGCCAGTGCACGGCGACGGAGGTGAACGCCCCGATGCGCACCGTGCCGGACTCAAGCCCGCGGATGGAGGAAGCCGTCTGCCGCAATTGCTCGGCCGCAGATAGAAATCCCCGCACCGCGGGCAGGAGCCGCTCCCCTTCGCCGGTGAGCCTGACGCCCGCGCGGCTTCGCTTGATGACCGAAAAACCCAGCTCCTTTTCCAGCGCGTCGAGGCTGTGGCTCACCGCCGACTGGGTGCAGCCGAGCTGCTCGGCGGCGCGGGTGAGACTGCCCGCATCCACCACGGTCATGAGGGTCTGGTATTTGTCGAGCGCCATGGGCGTCCCTCCTTCGTTTCATGAAACATTTTCATGTTAATATGAAATGAATTATCTTTCTTTCTATTATATGAATTCTTTTTAAATTTTCAAGCTCTTTTGGACAAAATGACGCTTGCGGAAAATCTGCCGTCCGATATAATGCAAAGCATCCCAAGAAAAGAGAGGTCGCAATCCATGAATACCATTATCCTGATCGCCATCGCCATCTACCTTGTCGGTATGCTGGCCATCGGCTTCAAGTACTCCAACAACAAAACCAGCGAGGACTTCTACCTCGGCGGCAGAAAGCTCGGCCCCATTGTGACGGCCATGAGCACCGAGGCCTCCGACATGAGCGCCTACCTGCTGATGGGCGTGCCGGGTCTGGCCCTCTTCTGCGGCGTGGCCGAGGCGAGCTGGACGGCCATCGGCCTGTCCCTCGGCACTTGGCTCAACTGGCTGATCGTGGCAAAGCGCCTGCGCCGCTACTCGGCAAAGCTCGGCTCCATCACGGTGCCTGACTTTCTCGCCACGCGTTTTCGTGACAATACCAAGCTCATCGAGACGCTGGGCGCCCTGACCATCATCGTCTTCTTCGTGCCCTACACCGCCTCCGGCTTTGCCGCCTGCGGCAAGCTCTTCAACAGTCTCTTCGGCTTTTCCTACATGCCCTCCATGATCATCTCCGCGGCGGTCATCGTCGCCTACTGTGCTCTCGGCGGCTTCATGGCGGCCTCCGTGACGAGCCTTATCCAGTCCATCGTCATGACCTTCGCGCTGATCGTGGTGTGCTTCTTCGGCATCAACGCCGCCGGCGGCTGGAGCGCCGTGATGGACAATGCCCGCAGCGTGCCCGGCTACCTGAGCCTCTTCGCCAGCACCGACATCACCCGCACCACCCCCGGCTCCTACACCTTTCTGATGATCGTCTCCACCATGGCCTGGGGCCTCGGCTACTTCGGCATGCCCCACATCCTGGTGCACTTCATGGCGGCGGAGGACGAGGAAAAGCTCTCCCTGTCCCGCCGTGTCGGCTCCATCTGGTGCGTGATCTCCCTGGGCGTGGCCGTGCTGATCGGCATCATCGGCTTCGGCATGACCAAGACCGGCGCCCTCGCCCTCCCCGGCTCCGAGCCTGAGGCCGAGAACATGATCGTAAACGTCGCCCACCTGATTGCGCAGAAGGGCTTCTTCGCGGCCATCATCGGCGGCTTCATCCTCGCGGGCATCCTCGCGGCCACCATGTCCACCGCCGACGCCCAGCTTCTCGGCGCGGCCTCCGGCGTGACCAAGAACCTTCTCAACGACGTCATGGGCAAGAAGCTTGACGACAAGACCAACATGCTCATCGCCCGCCTCACCGTCGTGGGCGTTGCGATCCTCGGCGTGATCTTCGCCTCCAATCCCAACAGCTCCATCTTCCGCGTGGTGTCCTTCGCCTGGGCCGGCTTCGGCGCGACCTTCGGCCCCGTGATGCTCTTCGCCCTGTTCTGGAAGCGCTGCAACAAGGAAGGCGCGATCGCTGGCATGGCCTCCGGCATGATCATGATCTTCGTGTGGAAGTTCCTGATCGCCCCGAAGGGCGGCATCTTCGCCATCTATGAGCTGCTGCCCGCCTTTGTGGTCTCCTGCATCTTCATCGTGGTGGTGTCCCTGTGCACCAAGGCGCCGGGCAAAGCCATCGTGAGCGAATTTGAGAGCGTCTGATATAAATTAGCATCCTGTTCACACGGGAGGGGCTTTGGCCTCTCCCGTGTTTGTTTTGTCATTTTCAGCGTATTATAAGCAAAAAATATCGTACAAACGTGCTGTTAAATGCTTTACAAGCGTCTGCCGCCATGGTAAAATTTTGATAACTTCCGAAAATCATTCCATTTCGGAATCCAAAATTTTATATATCAGGAGGACTACTGCCATGAGAGACATTTCCCGCCGGGACTTTCTGAAGGGCACGCTCGCCGCTGCCGCTTCCGCCGCCGCCCTCGGACTGACCGGCATGCCCGCCGCCTTCGCCGATGAAGACGAAGCCAAAGAAGTTCTTACTCCCGACGAACACATCGCCTGCGACGCCGTTGTGGTCGGCGCCGGCGCTGCCGGTCTGATGGCCGCCATGGAGCTGGCCGCCGCCGGCAAGAAGACCTACCTGCTGGAGAAGGGCCCCACGGTCGCCGTCTCCAACGGCTCCCAGGCGGGTGGCCCCGCCCTCGCCGAGACGCGCGTCCAGGCTGCCGAGAACGCCACCGTCAGCGCCCAGACGCTCTATGACTGCGAGTACAATTTCAGCCGCGGCACCGTCAACGGCTCCCTGCTGCGCAAGTGCACCGACCAGGGTGAGCGCGTTGTCTCCAACTTCATGGACAACGGCGTCAACATGGGCCTGCGCATCGACTCCTACGGGATGGGCTTTCGCGCCCGCCACAACTTTGCAAACCTTGAGGGCGTCCAGCTCAGAGGTCTTGACCGCTTCGGCCCCCTGGTCGAGAAGTTTGAGGCCGACGGCGGCGTTCTCCAGTGCAGCCGCGAGGCTGTGCAGCTTGTCAAGGACGGCGACGCGGTCGTCGGCGTTCTCGTCAAGAACAATGAGGACAAGACCGTCGTCCAGTATGACTGCAAGGCCGTCCTGATCGCGACCGGCGGCTATGCCGGCAACGACAAGCGCCTGCGCGAGATCTTCGGCGATCTGAGCGTATGGCCCCTCTGCAACACCCTCTCCACCGGCCAGGGCTACGACATGGTGCTTGAGGCCGGCGGCATTGCCGACCGCAACTGGGCTCTGTGCTGCAACGAGTTCGGCGGCGCAAACCACAAGATCCCCGACATCATCGGCGGCCAGATGCGCTCTGCCAGCCCCGCGCTGGAGCCCGCCCTCTACGGCGGCCTGATTGTCAACCGCAACGGCGACCGCTTTATGAACGAGCAGTTCCTCAGCGACCGCCCCCTCGCCCTCGGCGGTGAGATGGCCCTGCGCGAGGGTCTGTACTACGCCGTGCTCGACCAGGAGATGATGGACGCCGTCGCCACCGTGGGCATCCGCGGCTACTACGGCGATCCCGAGGACTGGTACGTCGGCAGCCACGGCAGCGTCTTCTACAAGAACGGCGCGAACGTCGTGCGCGACGATCTGCCCGGCTCCGTTGACGCGGCGGTCGAGCAGGGCTGGGCCGCAAAGGGCACGCTCGCAGAGTGCGCCGCGGTCTTCGGCATGAAGAATTTGGAGAAGACCGTCGAGGCCTACAACGCCCTGTGCGACGCGGGCGAGGACACCCAGTACTACAAGGCTCCCTACCTGCTGCACAAGCTGGGCGGCGACACCTTCTACGTCTTCGAGTACGAGCCCTCCATCTGGTCCACCTTCGGCGGCGTGAAGACCGACGATTACTGCCGCGCCCTGGCAGCCGACCAGAGCGTCATCAAGGGCCTGTACGTGGCCGGCGTCGACAACGGCAGCCTCTACTGCAGCCCCTACTATGAAAACGAGGGCGCATCCCTCGGCATTGCATACACCAGCGGCATCGTCGCCGCCGACTGCATGGTCGCCTTCCTCAACGAGTAATTTTGCCCCTGCGCCGCCCTCTCCGGAGGGCGGCGTTTTTTCTTGTTTGGATTTGGAAAAAGGCGGAATGCATCGTTGGAAAAGACTTCTTTCCGATTGACATTGCCCCGTTCGCCCTGTATAATTTGACTGAAAAGTCGAAGGCGCCGCGCCCGGTTAGCGGACGCTTTCGATAAAGCAAACGCGTAAATATTGTTTTGAGGAGGAAACGTATGAAAAAGATTCTGACCCTGGCCCTGGCTCTCATGATGCTGCTGAGCCTGGTCGTCCCCGCCTACGCGGAGCAGGCCACCGCCACCGGCACCGGCAAGGGCATCGACGGCGACGTCATCGTTGAAGTCACCGCCGACGAGAACACCATCTACTCCGTTGTTGTCACCCAGCAGAACGAGACCCCGGGCATCGGCTCCGTGGCCGTTGAAAAGCTGCCCGACGCCATCGTCGCGGCAAACTCCCTCGAAGTCGACGGCATCACCGGCGCTACCGTCTCCAGCACCGCCATCAAGACCGCCGTCACCGAGGCTCTGACCAGCCTGGGCTTCGACCCCGCTTCCTATGCGGGCGCTGCCGCCCCCGCGGCTGACGCTGCCCCCGCGGAGAAGGAAGCCGTCGCCCTTGAGACCGGCGTTGTCGTCATCGGCGCAGGCGGCGCGGGCATGACCGCCGCCATCACCGCCAAGGACGCGGGCGCGGACGTCATCGTCCTCGAGAGCACCAGCTTCCCCGGCGGCAACTCCGTCCGCTCCACCGGCGGCATGAACGCCGGCCCCACCGAGTGGCGCAACCAGAACGAGTTCAACGAGGCTGCCGGCGTGGAGGCCACCCTCAAGAAGGTCGCCAACTATCCCGACAACGCGCGCATCCAGGAACTCGGCAAGATCGTTGAAGAGCAGTGGGCTGCCTACCAGGCCGCTCCCGAGGGCTACTTCGACACCGCTGAGCTCTTCCAGCTCGATACCCTCATCGGCGGCGGCGGACTGAACGACCCCGCCCTCGTCCAGAAGCTCGTCGAGTCCAGCCCCGACGCCATTGCCTGGCTTGACTCCCTCGATCCCGCGGTCGTGCTGCACAATGTCGCGGCTTTCGGCGGCGCCTCCGTCAAGCGCATCCACCGTCCCGTGGACGCGGACGGCAAGGTCGTCTCCGTCGGCGCCTACGTCGTTCCCCTGCTGCAGGAGAACCTCGAAAAGCGCGGCATCACTCTCATGACCGACACCCCCGCCACCGAGATCCTGGTCGATAACGGCACCGTCGTCGGCGTGAAGGCTGAAGACGCAGGCCATATCTACACCATTACCGCCAAGGCGGTCGTCATCGCCTCCGGCGGCTTCGGCGCAAACAACGACATGATCAAGGCTGTCCGCCCCGAGCTTGACGGCTTCATCACCACCAACGCCCCGGGCATCCAGGGTCAGGGCATCCAGATGGCCCAGGCCATCGGCGCTGACACCGTCGATATGGAGCAGATCCAGCTCCACCCGACCGTCCACGTCGAGGGCACCAGCGCCAACCTCATCACCGAGGGTCTGCGCGGCGACGGCGCCATCCTGGTCAACCAGGAAGGCAAGCGCTTCTTCGACGAAGTCTCCACCCGCGACAAGGTCTCTGCTGCCGAGTTTGAGCAGACCGGCGGCTACGCCTGGCTCATCGTTGACAGCCGCATGTCCGACGCCTCCAACGTCATCCAGGGCTACATCAAGAAGGGCTTTGCCGAGACCGGCGACACCTACGTCGCCCTGGCCGAGGCCATCGGCGCTCCCGCCGACGCCTTTGTCGAGACCATGAACGCCTGGAACGCCTGCGTTGAGGCCAAGTCCGACCCCGACTTCAACCGCGTCTCCTTCGCCAATCCTCTTGATCAGGCTCCCTTCTACGCCATCAAGGTGCAGCCCGGCGTCCACCACACCATGGGCGGCATCAAGATCAACGACAACGCCGAAGTCATCGACACCGACGGCAACGTGATCCCGGGTCTCTTCGCAGCGGGCGAGGTTACCGGCGGCGTGCACGGCAACAACCGTCTGGGCGGCAACGCCGTGGCCGACTTCACCATCTTCGGCCGCATCGCCGGTCAGGCTGCCGCGGACTTCCAGGGCGCTGAAGTCGCTCAGGCCGCGTAAACCCCTCCGCCCTTCGGGCACCTCCCCTTGCAGGGGAGGCGGGGCAACGATTAAAAAATAACGCGCATCTTTTCCCCCTTTTCGCAGATACTAATGCGAAAAGGGGGAATTTTCATGTCCATAAAGCTGAAACGTCTGCTTGTGATCTATACTGCCGCGGCGCTCATGGCGCTCTCCGGCTATTCGTATGCCGCCGCGCGGCAGTTAAAGCAGATCCGCCTCACGGCGGGCTATGAGTCCGCCCGCGCCTTTGAGGCAGCGGTGAGCGCGTCGGAGGAATTGAGCGAGACCTTTCAGAAGCTGCGCTTCGCGGGGGACGACGCGCTGGGGAAAAGTCTCTGCGCCCGGGCCTGCGCCGCGGCGATGTCGGCGGAGACGGCGCTCTCCGTGCTGCCCTTTGAAACGCAGGAGCTTGAGAAGCTGCAGGGCTTTCTGGGCCATGCCGGGGACTACGCCGCAAGTCTCTGCGCCCTGACGGATCGGAGCCTGCCCGCGGAGCACCGGGCGCACCTGCTGGCCTACGGCGAGGCGGCGGCGGATTTTGCCGCGCGGCTCAGGGAGATGCAGGGGGCGCTTCACGCGGGCAGCATCCGCATGGACACGCGGGAGAAGACCGTGCGCAACGTGGACGACAACGGGCGGCAGCTGCTCTCCGCCCTGCTGCTGGACTATGAGGGGAGCTTCGCATCCCCCGAGGAATTCACCTATGAGGGCCGCTACAGCCTGACCCCGCAGGCGGCAGCCGGGAGTCTCAAGGAGGAAGAGGCGCTGGCCCTCGCCGCGAAGGCCGCCGGGGTGGAGCCCAGGGAACTCATGGAGGAATACGACTACGAGGGGCCGGAGGGTCGCCGCTGCTACAGCGCGGGCGGACTGCTGATTGGCGTGAGCAGCCGGGGCCTGGAATTTATGGGCCGCTCCCGCCTCATTAGCCGCGCGGAGCTCACGATGGAGGATGCGCAAAAAAAGGCGGAGGAATTTCTTTCGCGCATGGACTATACGGATCTTGCGCTTTACGCCTCCGGCGGCAGCGAGACCGTCGCCGTCTTCCGCTATGCCCCGCAGCAGGACGGCGTCATGCGCCCGGACGACGGGCTCAGCATCTCGATTGCCCTGGATAACGGCGAGGTCTACGCCCTGGACGCGACAAACTACAGTCCCTGGCCTGTAGATGTGAGCTGGAACACGGACGAAGAGGACGCCCGCGCCGTTCTGCCCGAAGGTGTGGAGGCTCTCTCGACCCGGCAGTTGATCCTCAAGACCCTCAGCGGGGCCTACCTCCCCTGCTGGGAGCTCCAGTGCACCGACGACGCAGGCCGCAGCGCCAGGGTCTATGTCGACGCCGGGACGGGGCGGCAGTACAAGGTTGAGATTTAAAAATTTCCTTTTCTCCGCCCTATATGCTTGAAGAATTCAAAGCACCTGTGTTATAATATGCTGTAGCGCAAAAACCCAGTTTATGCCGTATTTCCGGACGAAATTCCCATATCAAAAAGCCGGTATGCGGCGCCCTCACAAAAACCCATATCAAATCAAGGGGGGTGTGCCAATGTCATTTGAAGCAATCAGCAGCATCGCCCAGGCCGAAGCGCAGGCCAAGAGTCAGCTCGCCAGTGCCGAGGTTCGGGCAAAGCAGCTCGCCGCCGACGCCGAAAGCGCCGGAAAGCTCGCCGTGGAGGCGGCTGTCCAGAAGGCGGACGCCGAGCTCAGCGAGCTCAGCCGGCAGGTCAACGAGAAGGCCACGGGCCAGGCCGGGGATCTGGCGAAGAAGCTGGAAAATCAGAAAGCCGCGCTGCGCGCCAAGGCGGAAGGAAAACTGGACGCGGCCGCGGCGATTGTAGTGGAAAGGATAGTGAACAGCTGAGATGGCCATTGTAAAAATGAAGAAGCTCCGGCTGCTGGCTGTCCGCGACAGGAAGGAAGAACTGCTCAAGGAGCTGATGCGCCACGGCTGCGTGGAGATCAGCGAGCTGGAGAGCGCCCTCCAGGGCACCGAGGCCGAGGGGCTTGTCCACCGGGAGAGCAGCGAGCTCACGACGCTCAAAACCCGCCACGCCACCCTTGTACACGCTGTGGAGCTGCTGGATCACTACGCGCCGAAAAAGGCGAAGATGCTCGCGGCCAAGCCGGAACTGGAGGACAGAGTCCTGCTGGACGACACGGGGCTCGCCGGGGCGCTGCGCATTGCCGAGGCGCTGGAGGGCTACGACGCGCGCATCAAGCGCATCAGCGCCGAGGAGAGCCGTCAGCGTTCGGTCATTGAGTCCCTGCAGCCCTGGCTGAGTCTGGATCTGCCCCTGGACTATCCCGGCACGGAGCGCTGCAGCGTGCTGACAGGCTCCATCCCCGCCCGCTTCCCCCTGGAAACGGTGAACGCCGCGATCGAGGCGGTGGACGAGGAGGCCGAGATTTTCTCCATTCACGAGGAAAAGAAGGCCCATTACGTGCTGCTTGTGTGCATGAAGGGGCAGCTTCCCGTCCTGCAGGACGCGCTCAGGCCCTTTGGCTTCACAGCCTCCGCCCTGAGCGGCATGTCCGGCACGGCGCGCGAGTGCCAGCTCAATGCCGAGCAAAGCCTCAAGGAGCTTGCGGCGGAAAAGGAAAACTGCGTGCGCTACATTGTGGACGACGCAGTACATAGGGACGAGCTCAAGCTCGCCGCCGACCGTATGAACGTAAAAATTTCCCTGGCGGAGGCGGAGGAACGCCTCTGCGGCACCGAGAGCACGGTGGTCCTCCAGGGCTGGCTCCCCGCCGAGCGCGAGCAGGAGCTCAGCGAGGTCTTCGAGCGCTTCGGCTGCGCCTGGGAGACCGAGGATCCGGCGGAGGATGAATATCCCACGGTGCCGGTCAGCCTCAAAAACAACAAATTTGCCGACGCCCTCAACATGGTGACCAACATGTACTCGCTGCCCGCCTACGGCAGCGTGGACCCGAACCCCCTCATGGCCCCCTTCTTCATCCTGTTTTACGGGCTTATGATGGCGGACATGGGCTACGGCATCCTGATGATCCTCGCGGCGCTCATCGCCATGAAGAAGATCAAGCCCCGCGCGGGGCAGCTCTCCTTCTGCAGGCTGCTGCTGTACGGCGGTATCTCCACCTTCGTGATGGGCGCGCTCACCGGCTCCTTCTTCGGCAACGCCCCCGAGATCATCGCGGGCATGATGGGTTCCGACTGGAAGGGTCTGCCGAGTCTCTTCAGCCCCGTGCGCGACAGCAGCACGGTTCTGTACGGCTCGATGGTGCTGGGTATGATCCACCTCAATACCGGCATGGCGGTCAACTTCTGCCAGCGCTGGAAGCACGGGGACAAGGCCGGCGCCATATTGGAGGAGGGCTCCCAGTGGGTCATCCTTGTCGGCGGTGTCCTGCTCGTCGCGCAGATGATGGTTTTCAAGGATAACGAGATGCTCAAAAACGTCGCGCTCGGCGTGATCGGCCTCGGCGTCGTGATGCTGCTCATCGGCTCCACCCGCGGGGCAAAGGGCATCGGCAAGCTCACCGCCCCCTTCTCCTGCATCTACAACACCCTGACCGGCTGGTTCGGCGACGTGCTGAGCTATTCGCGTATCATGGCGCTGATGCTGGCGGGCGGCGTCGTGGCCCAGGTGTTCAACACCATCGCGGCCATGCCCTCCCAGAACGGCGTGACGGTCGTGTCCGGCCTCATCTTTATTGTCATCTTCCTGATCGGCCACGCGCTGAACTTCGGCCTGAACCTGCTCGGCTGCTTCGTGCACGACCTGAGACTGCAGTGCCTGGAGTTTTTCGGCAAATTCTATCAGGACGGCGGCAAGCCCTTCGAGCCCCTGCGCATCCGGACGCAGTACATCAATCCGCAGGAATAAGGCCTGCTCTCTTATAAGAAACGAAAGGACACTCACACACATGAAAAAACTGTTTGCAATGCTGCTCGCATTGTCCCTGCTGCTCACCCTCTCCGCCGGCTTCACCGCCTCCGCCGAGGAACTCCTCGCCGGCGCCGCGGCGCTCTTTACCGACGCCGAGAAGCCCTTTGATTCCGATCTGACCGGCGCCTGGGTTCTGGACAAGACCGAGGGCGGCAAGGACGTTGAGAGCGAGGTTCTGGAGAATCTCTTTGTGGATCTCTTCTTCCTGCCTGACGGCCGTTTCTCCAGCTCCGTGTTGCCCTTTGAATTCGTTGCCGCCATGGGCCACCGCGCACCGAAGGCCAGCACCGAAAACGGCACCATCGTCCTCTATGACGCGCTGTCCGAGGCCATGGGCGAGGCCGTCTATTCCCTGACCTCCATCATGCCGGAGTCCTACAAGGACTATGTCACCGAGCTCGGCAACATCTCGGAGCTTCGCATTGCCTATGAGTTCTTCGATATCCCCGCCGAGGGGAACAACGACGTCCACCCGCGCAACGACATCGAGACGACCATCTTCAAGGACAGCGACAAAGACGGCCTGAAGCTCCATGTCACGGCGGTCGTGGCGGAGGACGGTCTCAACCGCAAGGCTTTCGACGCCACCGGTCTCTTCCACAAGACCATCAACGAGAACTTCATGAAGGCCTATCTGACCGGCTACTGGACCGACAGCCTCAACAATTCCTGGACCTTCGGCTACGGCGAAAAGGACGAGATCCCGTACTTCCAGTATGTGACCATGCTTGCAAACGGCGAATACCGCGAGAGCGCGCACGACGAGAGCATCTGGGTTCATTACGCCGGCGACAGCATCTACGGCAGCCTGGAGCCCTATTTTGACGGGGGAAGCGCCGTCTACAAGATCACCGCGCTCACCGCGGACACCCTGACCATGCGCGACTCGGTCGGCGAGATCGTCATGACGCGCACCTGGTAAGCGTTTTCTTTAATCTATACTGTATAACAAGTTTGAGGAGGAAACAAAAATGGAATTTCTGAACACCATCGGCGGCTATGCGCTGGGCATCCTGGGCGCTGGCCTTGCGGCATTCATGGCGGGCATCGGCTCCGCCAAGGGCACCGGCATCGCCGGTGAGGCGGGCGCCGGCCTTGTGAGCGAGGATCCCTCCAAGTTCGGCAAGGCGATGATCCTGCAGGTCATCCCCGGCACCCAGGGTCTGTACGGCTTCGTTATCTGGTTTCTCGCCTTCAACAAGCTGGTCCCCGGCATGAGCGTTGCCCAGGGCCTGCAGGTTCTCGGCGCGTGCCTGCCCATCGCCATCGGCGGCATGATCTCCGGTATCGCCCAGGGCAAGGTCGCGGCGGCCTCCATCAACATCCTGGCCAAGAAGCCCGACGACTGGTCCAAGGGCATGATCCTCTGCATCACCGTTGAGTTCTACGCCATTTTGTCCCTGCTGGCTTCCTTCATGATGCTCAACGCCATCAGCCTCTGATCGGGCGATAGGAGAAGCTATGAAGGGCACGGAAAAAATCATCGCACATATCCAGGCCGACGCCGACGCCCAGGCCGCCGAGATCCTCGCCCAGGCGGAAGCCAGAAGCGCAGCGATCCGCGAGGACTATGAGCAGAAGGCGAAGCAGGCCTATGCCGAGAGAATCCGCGCCGGCGTCAAAGAGAATCAGGATCGGCTCGACAGCATGGAGCGCCTGGCCAACATGGAAAGCCGCAAGGCCATCCTGGCCCTCAAGCAGGACATGGTCGCCAAGAGCTTTGACCGCGCGGTCGATCAGCTCGTCGCGCTGCCCGAGGCGCAGTACATCGCACTGCTTGCAAAGCTTGCCGTGAAGGCCAGCGTCACCGGCGACGAGGAGATCGTGCTCAACGCCCGCGACAAAAAGGCTGTGGGCGAAAAGCTCGTCAAGGCCGCGAACGAAAAGCTCGGCGGCGGACAGCTTCGTCTGGCGAAGGATACAGGCAATTTCAAGGGCGGTCTCATCCTGCGCCGCGGGAGCATCGAGGCCAACTGCACGGCGGAGCTGCTGGTAGACCTCTGCCGCGAGGAAATGGCCGCAGAACTTGCCGGCGTTCTCTTCGGCTGATGGATTCCCAACCAAGGGAGGGAAGAAATTGTCAACGAAAAAAGAAGCGTATCTGTGCCTGTCGGCCATGCTGCGCGCGCGGGAGCCGAAGCTCCTGAACGATGAGCGGGCCGGGCGCATGCTCGACGCCGCCTCCTTTGAGGACGCCGCCAAGCTCCTGACAGACTGCGGGTATCCCGATATGTCCGGATTCACCACGGCGGAGGTGGAGCAGACGCTTGCCGAACGCCGCTCGGAGATCTTCGAGGAGCTGGGCAGGCTCTCCCCCGACAAGGAGCTGGCAGACGTCTTCAAGCTCAAATACGATTACCACAACGCCAAGGCCATCATCAAGGCCGAGGCTGTGGGCAGCGACGCAAAGCGCCTGCTGTCCGACGCGGGCCGCGTCAAAAGCAGCGAGCTGTTGGATTTCTACAATGAGGAGCGCTGGAGTCAGCTGCCCGGCGCGCTCGGCAAGGCCATGGCGGAGGCGAAGGCTGTGCTCGCAAAGACGGCCAATCCCCAGCTTTCGGACTTTGTGCTGGACAAGGCTTACTTCGACGAGCTGCGGGCGCTGGCAGAAAAGCTGGACAATCGTTTTCTCAAGGGCTATGCCGCAGTGCTGGCCGACAGCGCCAATCTCAAGAGCGCCGTGAGAACCCTGCGCATGGGCAAAAACCAGGACTTTCTTGCAGAGGTGCTGGTGGACGGCGGCGAGATCGAAGCGCGCCGCATCATCGCCTCAGCCGACAAGGAAGGGCTTGCCGCCCTCTATGCGCACACCGCGCTTGAAAAGGCCGCGCAGCTCGGCGCGGAGGCGCTCTCCGGCGGCGGCATGACCGCCTTTGAGCGCGCCTGCGACAACGCCGTGAACGCCTATCTGCGCTCGGCAAAGCTCGTAAGCTACGGCCCCGAGGCCGTGATCGCCTATCTCGCGGCTATCGAGGGGGAAGTCCAGGCGGTGCGCATGATTCTGACGGGCAGACTTGCCGGCGTGAGGCCGCAGGTCATCCGGGAAAGGCTGCGTGATCTGTATGCTTAAGATTGCAGTAATAGGCGGGCGTGACACGGTCATGGGCTTCAAGGCTCTGGGACTGGACACCTTCCCCGCCGAAAGCTCTGCCGAGGCAGGGAAGCTTCTCCGGCAGCTCACCCGCGAGAGCGAGGAGGAGTACGCCATCATCTACATTGAGGAGAACTTCGCCGCGCAGCTCCAGAACGAAATCGCCAAATTCAAGGACAGCCCCAGCCCCGCCATCATCCTGATCCCGGGCCGCGAGGGCAGCATCGGCCTCGGTCTGCAGGCCCTGCACGACGCGGTGGAACGCGCCGTCGGCACCAATATTCTGGGAGACTGACACTCCCTCGCATACAAAATTCCCGCTCCCGCTTTTCAGCGACGAGCGGAAGGAGGAAAGTAATGAGCGGAACAATTACCAAGGTATCCGGACCGCTTGTCGTGGCCGAGGGCCTGGCGGACGCCAACGTCTCCGACGTTGTGCGCGTGGGCTCTCAGCGCCTGATCGGCGAGATCCTGAATATGACCGGCGACACCGCGTCCATCCAGGTCTATGAGGAGACCTCCGGCCTGGGGCCGGGCGCCGTCGTCACCACCACCGGGATGCCCATGTCCGTTGAGCTCGGGCCCGGCATGCTGGACAATATCTACGACGGTATTCAGCGCCCGCTGCCCGAGATGCGCGCCCTCACCGGCGACTGCATCACGAGAGGCACCGACGTGCCCGCCCTGAACCGCAAAAAGAAATGGGAGTTTGTCCCCGTTGCCAAGCCCGGCGACAAGGTCGGCCCCGGCGACGTGCTGGGCACCGTCCAGGAGACCAGCGCCATTCTCCACAAGATCATGGTTCCCAACGGCGTCAAGGGCGAGGTGAGCTGGGTCATCAAGCAGGGCTCCTACACCGTGGACGAGACGATCGCCAAGGTCAAGACCGACAAGGGCGAAAAAGCCCTCACCATGGTGCAGCGCTGGCCCGTGCGTATCCAGCGCCCCTATGCCAGAAAGTTTGTCCCCGCGCGGCCCATGAACTCCGGCCAGCGCATCATCGACACCCTCTTCCCCATCGCCAAGGGCGGCACCGCGGCTGTCCCCGGCCCCTTCGGCTCGGGCAAGACCGTTGTGCAGCACCAGCTTGCCAAGTGGTCGGACGTGGACATCGTGGTCTACATCGGCTGCGGCGAGCGCGGCAATGAGATGACCGACGTTCTGATGGAGTTCCCCGAACTGAAAGACCCCAGAAACGGCGAGCCGCTGATGAAGCGCACCGTCCTGATCGCGAACACCTCCGACATGCCCGTGGCGGCGCGTGAGGCGTCCATCTACACCGGCATCACCATCGCCGAGTACTTCCGCGACATGGGCTACGACGTGGCAGTCCTGGCCGACTCCACCTCCCGCTGGGCCGAGGCTCTGCGTGAGATGTCCGGCCGTCTGGAAGAGATGCCCGGCGAAGAGGGCTACCCCGCCTACCTCGCCTCGCGTCTGGCACAGTTCTACGAACGCGCAGGCGTCGTGCAGTGCTTGGGTTCTGAGGAGCGCCGCGGCTCCGTCACCGCCATCGGCGCAGTGTCGCCTCCGGGCGGCGATATCTCCGAGCCGGTCTCCCAGGCCACCATGCGTATCGTCAAGGTGTTCTGGGCGCTGGACTCCAGCCTCGCCTATGCCCGCCACTTCCCCGCCATTAACTGGCTGACCTCCTACTCGCTGTACATGGACACCCTCAGAGCCTGGTACACCGAGCAGTTCGGCCCCAAGTACATGCAGAACCGTGAGAAAGCCATGCACATCCTCCAGGAGGAGAGCGAGCTGCAGGAGATCGTGCGCCTGGTCGGCCAGGACGCGCTGAGCCCCAACGACCGTCTCACCATGGAGACCGCCAAGATGATCCGCGAGGACTTTCTGCAGCAGAACGCCTTTGTGGACGAGGACGCCTTCTCCTCCTACGCCAAGCAGTACCGCCTTCTGGACATGGTGCTGGAGTACGACGCGGCCTGCCGCGAGGCGCTGGAGAAGCGCGCCGATATCGAGGGGCTCTTTGCCATCGACGCCCGCGAGAAGATCGGCCGCGCCAAGATGGCCCCGGCCGACCGCTTCGGCGCCGACTATGACGCCATTATCGCCGAGATGAGACAGCAGATCGAGGCCGTTGTCGCCGGAGGTGAGGAAGAATGATCAAAGAATATAAAACCATCCGTGAGATTGCAAGCCCCCTGATGGTGGTCGAAAACGTCGAGGGCGTCACCTATGACGAGCTGGGCGAGATCGAGCTGCCGAACGGGGAGCTCAGACGCTGCAAGGTGCTGGAGGTCGATGGCAACCGCGCCGTCGTTCAGCTCTTTGAGTCCGCCCAGGGCATCAACCTGGCCGAGTCCAAGGTGCGCTTCCTGGGCCACCCCCAGCAGCTCGCCGTGAGCGAGGATATGCTGGGCCGCGTCTTCAACGGCATGGGCCAGCCCATCGACGGCGGCCCCGCCATCCTGGCCGACGCCCACATGGACATCAACGGCCTGCCCATGAATCCCGCAGCCCGCGCTTACCCCGCCGAGTTCATCCAGACGGGCATCAGCACCATCGACGGTCTGAACACCCTGGTGCGCGGCCAGAAGCTGCCGATCTTTTCCGGCTCCGGCCTGCCCCACGCAGCCCTCGCCGCCCAGATCGCGCGCCAGGCCAAGGTGCTGGGCGACAACGAGACCTTCGCCGTCGTCTTCGCCGCCATCGGCATCACCTTTGAGGAGTCCGAGTACTTCATCAACGACTTCCGCCGCACCGGCGCCATCGACCGCACCGTCGTCTTTTCCAACCTCGCAAACGACCCCGCCGTCGAGCGTATCGCCACCCCGCGCATGGCCCTGACCGCCGCCGAGTACCTGGCCTTTGAGAAGGACATGCACGTGCTGGTCATCCTGACCGACATCACCAACTATGCCGAGGCCCTGCGTGAGATCTCCGCCGCCAAGAAGGAAGTCCCCGGCCGCCGTGGCTACCCCGGCTACATGTACACCGACCTTGCCACCATGTACGAACGCGCAGGCCGCCGCATCGGGCACAAGGGATCGATCACCATGATCCCGATCCTCACCATGCCTGAGGACGACAAGACCCACCCCATCCCCGACCTCACCGGCTACATCACCGAGGGTCAGATCATCCTGAGCCGCGAGCTGCACCGCAAGGGCATCGTGCCCCCGGTGAACGTGCTGCCCTCCCTGAGCAGGCTTAAGGACAAGGGCATTGGCGAGGGCAAGACCCGCGAGGATCACGCCGGCACCATGAACCAGCTCTTTGCCGCCTATTCCCGCGGCAAGGACGCCAAGGAGCTCATGACCATTCTGGGCGAAGCGGCGCTGAGCGAGGACGACAAGCTATTCGCCAAGTTCGCCGAAGAGTTTGAGAAGGTCTATGTCAGCCAGGGCAACGAGACCAACCGCTCCATCGAGGAGACGCTCAACATCGGCTGGGAGCTTCTGAGCATCCTGCCCAAGCGCGAGCTCAAGCGCATCAAGCCCGAGTACATTGAGAAGTACCTTCCCAAGAAGTAAAGACCGATATGCGGTATCGGAATAAGAAAAGCCTTACCCTCCCTTTGAAAAAAGGGAGGTGCCCCGCAGGGGCGGAGGGATCGATCCCACACCCGCTGCGCGGGAGCCCCCTTTTTCCAAAAGGGGGCTGAGCCGGAAGCATCCCGATACCATCCCCAACCTTATTTAATGGAGGTGATGCTTTTTGGCAGGTACTGCAATAATCCCGACCAGAATGGTGCTCAACCAGCTAAAAGGGAGACTGCGCACCGCGCGGCGCGGACACAAGCTCCTGAAGGACAAGCGCGACGAGCTGATGCGCCAGTTCATGGACGTGGTCAAGCGCAACAAGGTGCTGCGTGAGCGCGTCGAGGAGGGGCTGACCGAGGCCTTTGCCTCTTTGCAGGTGGCAAGCTCCATCATGTCCCCGGAGATGCTGGAGCAGGCGCTTCTGTACCCCCGGCAGAGCGTGGAGCTCGGCATGAAGTTCAAGAACATCATGTCGGTCAACGTCCCGGTCTACAGCTTCCAGACAAAAAACAACGATCCCACGGAGATCTACCCCTACGGCTTTGCGCAGACCAGCGGTGAGCTGGACGACGCGCTGGAGCATATGGCGAAGGTCTTTGAGGATATGCTGGAGCTGGCCGAGGTGGAGAAGACCATGCAGCTTCTGGCCGAGGAGATCGAGAAGACCCGCCGCCGCGTCAACGCCCTGGAGTACGTGATGATCCCCGATCTGGAGGCAAACATCAAGTACATCACCATGAAGCTTGAGGAGAACGAGAACGCCACCAAGGTGCGTCTTCTCAAGGTCAAGGAAATGGTGCTGCAGGAGGCCCACAACTTCAAGTAGTTGTCAAAATACATCCAAAAAAACGCCCGGAGAAGGTCTTGCCTTCTCCGGGTTGGTTTTTGCATTCTTGTAACTATTCAGTCCACCCCGTCATTCCGAGCCAATGCGCACACTGGCGCGGGAATCCGTTCTCCGGTGAAAAACAAGCTATCATGCTGCTTTCGGGGAATACGGATTGCCACACCAGTGACATCGGTCACTGGTTCGCAATGACAAAATCCGGACAATTTACCTCTGAACAATCCCTGGACTGAATCGTTACGTATTCTTTTAAAATAATCCCAAACTTCGCAGCAGGACGATCCAGCCGAAGAGCGTGAGACAGGAGAGCGCCGTGTCCACCACGACGATGCCCGCGGCAAGCTCGCTGTCGCCGCCGAGCTCGCGCGCCATGGTGTAGGAGTTGACCGCTGTGGGCGCGCCGAAGCTGATCATCACCACCGCAAGACCGACGCCCCGGATGCCGAGGGCGGCCGCCGCCGCAAGGGCGAGGCCCGGGATCACCAGCAGCTTGAAAGCCACCGTGATCCAGAGGCTCCTGGCATAGCCCCGGATGCCCGCCGGGGCAAAGGACGCGCCCAGGATAAAGAGGCAGAGCGGCGTCGCCACGCCCGAGAGGGACTTGAGCGCGCTCGCCGCGGCGGGGAAGGCGTCGATGGGCAGGTGCACGGCCTTGGCGATCAGGCCGACCACCGTCGCGTCGATGAGGGGATTGGTGCCAATGTCCTTCACCATCTTGCGCACATTGATCTCGCCCCCGGCGTAGAGCTCGAGAAAGATGACCGAGAGCACGTTGTAGATGGGGATGTTGATGACGATCATCAGGGCGGCAAGCCCCGTGCCTGCCGCGCCGAAGAGGGACTCGATGAGCGGCATGCCGAGCAGTACATAGTTGCCGCGAAACATTCCCTGGGCCATGACGCCCCGGCGGTCGCGGCGGGGCTCGGTGACGATCGCCGTCACAAGCGCCAGCGCGCCCGCAAGCAGCAGGCCGAAAAACACAAAAAGCACCAGCTTCAGGTCGAAGGACTCCCCGAGGGGCGAATCATAGATATTTTTGAAGATCTGGAAGGGCAGGAAAACGCGGAAGGCGATGGAGTTGAACTTGCCGAGAGACTTGTCGTCCAGCTTGCCGCGGCTGCGGATATAGAGGCCGAAGGCGATGATGAGAAAGCTCGGCAAAACGGCGTTGACCGCCACGAGCATATGGTTCAGCATGTCTCGCCCTCCTTCGCGCAGAGAAGGCGCACCATCTCCTCCGCCGGATCCAGAAGCCTGAGCTTTGTATAGGCTCCGAGCGCCTTCGTCAGATACGGAAAGTGGGTGCAGCCCAGCACCAGCGCCTCACAGCCGCAGTCCTCAAAATAGCGCAGCAGGGCGTCGATGTGGTTGCGGCGGATGATCACATCCGGGTCAAGCCCCTCCTCAATGTCAAAGGTGACGGTGGGCGTACCCGCAGGCAGCAGGACGAGCGAGGGATTTGCCCGCACCATGGCGGTGTCGATCCCGGCGAGGGCCTGCCCGTTGTAGCCGATCACCGCAAGGCGGGTATAGCTTTTCGCGTACAGGCCGTAGGCGTCCAGCGGCGTCACGATGCGGATGCCGAGCTCTCTCGAGAGCGCCGGGAAATCCGCCGAGCCGGACAGGGAGTTGCAGTAGATAAAGGCGCTGCCGCAGCCCTTCTCCATCGCGCCGCGCAGGATGCCGGTCAGCACCCGGTGCTTTTCCTCCCGGCTCTTCACCTGAAAGGCGGCCTGCTCCAGCGGGAAGCGGGACACCGGGCAGTTCAGCGCCTCGATCCCGTGCGCCCGCAGCACCGCGGCGCCCATCTCGGTATCCACCGGCGTCCCGGCCAGTACGGCCACCGGCTTTTCAATCAGCATGGAAATTCCCTCTCTCTTGTCGTTTTCTGTATGATACCACACGCCGCGCCCGCTTGAAAAGCCCTTTCTTGACAAGGGGAAAGCCCGGTGATACAATGAGGGCACAATCGAAAGGGGTGCTGGGATCCTCCCGGCTGAGACAAGGTAAACGAGCCTTGAAACCCTGGAACCTGATCCGGATAATGCCGGCGTAGGAAACAGAGTGCGCAAGCTGCCGCAGGTTCATTTTTTGAGCCTGCGTTTTTTGTGCCCTATTTCAAATAAATTCTCTGGGAGGAAAGACATATGAAACAGAACAAATCCAAGCTCTCGCTGCGCTGCCTGACCGAAGGGGCCGTCTTCGTGGCCCTGGCCCAGGTGCTCGGCTATCTCAAGCTCTTCGAGTTGCCCCAGGGCGGTTCGATCACCGTCGCCATGCTGCCGATCTTCATCTTCTGCGCCCGCTGGGGCTTCGGCCCCGGCATGCTTGCAAGCTTTGTTTACAGCCTCCTGCAGCTCACCCTGGACGGCGCGTATGCCTGGGGCTGGCAGTCGATGCTCGGCGACTATATCGTGGCCTTCACGGTGCTGGGCGTGGCGGGTCTGTTCCACAGGCAGCGCTACGGCTTCTTCACCGGCACGGCTGTGGGCTCAGCGGCCCGCTTTCTGGTGCACTATGTGGTGGGCGCCACCGTCTGGGCGGAGTATATGCCGGAGACGTTTTTCGGCATGACCATGCACAGCCCCTGGTTCTACTCGCTGCTCTATAATGGCAGCTACATGGTGATCGACATGGCGCTCTGCCTGCTGGTGGGGGCGCTGCTGTGGAAGCCGATGGGCAAATACCTGCGGGGCGAAGACATAAAAGGCTGAATTCACCGGTCTACATAAAATAATTGTTGACAAAACCGTTGCATTTCCTATATAATAAACACTCGGCGGCACCCTGTCGCCGGGTGATTTTTTCACCGCGCAAGCGTCAACTACTTTCCCGGCCCGCCGGGGATGTTGAGTATTATACGGGTTTTGTTTTTTGACCCGAAGAAAGGAGTGCACCCCATGCTTCGTACTTATCAGCCCAAGAAGCTCCAGCGCAAGAAAGAGCACGGCTTCCGCAAGAGAATGAAGACCGCGAACGGCCGCAAGGTTCTTGCCCGCCGCAGAGCAAAAGGCAGAGCTCAGCTCAGCGCCTGAGGCGCACCGTGAACAGGTCATCGGGAATAAATGATTTTAGGGCGGAGCGATCCGCCCTTTAGGTGCTTGTGAAGAAAAAGGAGGCGCGGCGTGAAGCAGCGGTACAGTCTCAAAAAGAACAGCGACTTCCGCCGTCTCTATGCCAAGGGAAAAAGTGCGGCGACGCCCTTGCTTGTGCTCTACTGCCGGAAAAACCGGCTGGGACACAACCGGGCGGGCTACACCGTGTCCACCAAGCTCGGCCACGCGGTGGTGAGAAACCGTGTGCGCCGCCGCCTGCGGGAGATTGTGCGTCTCAACCGCGCGGCGGTGAAGCCGGGCTACGACCTTGTGCTGGTGGCGCGCTCCCGCGCGGTAGACGCCGAGTACCACAGGCTTGAGCAGGCCTATCTCACGGCCTGTGAAAAGCTGGGGCTCCGGCAGGAGGCGCAGGGATGAAAAAGCTTCTTCTCGCCGCCATCCGCTACTACCGGCGCAGCATCTCCCCTTACCGTCAGCCCTGCTGCCGCTTTACCCCGACCTGTTCCCAGTACGCCCTGGAGGCCATCGAAAAATACGGCGCCCTGAAGGGCGGCTGGATGGCTCTCCGCCGGATCTGCTGCTGCCACCCCTTTTACCACGGACGGCGCGGCATCTACGATCCCGTCCCCTGAAAACAACAAAAGAACTGAGGAATGAACTATGTCATTTGGGGAAATCATTACCTGGCCCTTTGCCAAGCTGATGGTCTGGCTGTACAACCTGACCGGCAACTACGGCTTGGCCCTGATCTTTTTCGCCCTGGCCGTCAACCTCATCATGACTCCCTTCATGGCCAAGAGCAAGAAGAGCATGATGCGCTCCTCCCGCCTCCAGCCCCGCATCCAGGAGCTGCAGCGGCGGCATGAGGGAAACCCCCAGAAGCTCAACGCCGAGATGCAGAAGCTGTACCAGGAAGAGGGCATCAACCCCATGTCCGGCTGCCTCTGGTCTCTGATCCCCTTCCCCATCCTGATCGCGCTGTACTCCGTCGTGCGCCAGCCCCTGACCCGCATGATGTTTGTGGCCAAGGACTTTGTCACGACCCTGCAGGACTACTTTGTCTCCCACGGCCTCTATGAGGTCGCCGCGGGCCGCGCCAGCGCCTACCAGGAAATTGAGCTTGCCAAGCTCACCCACGCCAACTGGAGCAACGTGACCGCGGATCTGGCCGGAAAGCTCGATCCCAATCTCATCGACCTGGACTTCAGCTTCCTCGGCCTGAACCTGGGCGATCAGCCCCAGTGGAACTTCTTTGCCACGACCGACTGGTCCAATCCCCGCGTCTGGGGCCCCGCCTTCGGACTGTTCCTGATCCCCTTCATCTCCGCCGGCCTCTCCTGGCTCTCGATGAAGATCAGCTCCGCCTCCAACCCCACCACGGGCGATGCGCAGTCCCAGGCAACCATGAACACCATGAACATGATGATGCCCCTCATGAGCGTGTGGATCTGCTTTGTCATGCCCGCCGCCATGGGTATCTACTGGATCGCAAACTCCGTCTTCGGCATGGTGCGCGACTACCTGCTCACCAAGAAGTACAAGGCAGAGCTCGATGCGGAGGACGCCGTCAAGGCCGCAGAGCGCGCCCAGCGCGACGCGGAGATGGAGGCCAAGAAGGCCGAGTATGAGCGCCTGAAGGCCGAGGGCAAGACCCCCCTCAACACCAACACCAGCAAGAAGAAGCTGCAGGCCAGCGAGAAGCAGAAGCTGGATGAGCGCAAAGCCGCGCTGGATCGCGCCGACCGCGCCGCCAGACGCGAGCGCCTGGGCATCAAGGAGGCCGAAAAGCCCGCTTCCCAGGTGGGCAACCGCCGCTATGCCAGAGGCCGCGCTTATGTACCCGACCGCTTCTCCAATCCCGAGAATGCCGAGGCCGCAACCCTCGCCGCCGCTGCCGCCTCCGAGGACGCCCCCGCCATCGACGAGGAAGTCCTGGACGTGAGCGCCGTCCCCGAGACTGTCGCGGAAGCCGCCCCCGAGACTGCTGCCGAGGCCGCCGTTGAAGAGGCTCCCGCAGAAGTCAGCGAGAGTGAACAAGAGTAAACAGGAGAGTCTGAGTATATGATCAACACACTGGAAAAGTCCGCCCGCACGGTGGACGCCGCCATTGACGAGGCCCTCAAGGAGCTGGGACTCAACCGGGACGACGTGTCTGTCGAGATCCTGGAGATGGGCAAGACGGGCTTTCTCGGCTTCGGCGCCGTGCCGGCCCGCGTGCGCGTGAGCTATGAGACCCCCGATCCCGAGCCTGTGAAGCCCGCGCCGAAGAAGGCGGAGAAGAGCGCGCCCGCCAAAGCCGAGAAGCCTGTCGCGGCGAAGGCCGAAAAGCCCGCGCCCGCCAAGGCCGAAAAGGCCGCGAAGCCCGCCCCTGCCAAAGTGGAAAAGGCAGAGGCTCCCGCAGCACCCCAGGCGGAGAAGAAGCCCGCCGCCCCCGCAGTTGTCGAGGGTGAGAGCGCCGATTACACTGCGATACGCGCCTTCCTCTCGGGTCTTCTCGATCGCATGGGCGTCAATGCCGATATTGAGATCAGCCCCCGCGACAACGGCGGCATCAACGTCAACCTCACCGGCGCCTCCATGGGCGCGATCATCGGCCGACGGGGCGAGACCCTGGACGCCATCCAGCACCTGACCAACTATGTGGTCAACAAGGACAGCGAGAAGCACCTGCACATCTCCGTGGACGCGGAGGCCTACCGCTCCAAGCGGGAGGAATCGCTGACAAGGCTGGCCGAGAAGATGGCGGAAAAGGCTATCAAGTACAAGCGCAGCATGGCTCTCGAGCCCATGAACTCCTATGAGCGCCACGTGATCCACACCGCCCTGCAAAATTACGAGGGCGTGTCCACCAGCTCCACCGGCGTCGAGCCGAACCGCCGCGTCGTGGTCTCCTACGTGAGAAGCGACAAGGCCGAGAAGCCCGAAAGAAGCGAAGGCAGAGCCGCCCGGACGGAGTCCCGCGCCGAGAACACGGAAAGCAGAGCCTCCAACAAGCCTGTCAGCCGCGAGTGGGCCTAAGTCAGAAGAAAGCACCTCCATTCCGTTTCCGCGGTTTTCGTAAGAGCCGCGAAAACTTCATATCCGGTGCTTCCTTCTTCCTTTCAAACTCAAAGCAGACGCTTTGAGTTTGGGGGAGGGAGATAACGAAACTCGCTCCGTTCCGCTTCCCCGAGTGGGCCTAAGTCAGAAGAAAGCACCTCCATTCCGTTTCCGCGGTTTTCGTAAGAGCCGCGAAAACTTCATATCCGGTGCTTCCTTCTTCCTTTCAAACTCAAAGCAGACGCTTTGAGTTTGGGGGGGAGATAACGAAACTCGCTCCGTTCCGCTTCCCCGGTTGTGAAGTGCCGGGAGGAAAAGTCAACGCAAACAGGAGAGGTCTGCCGGCCTCTCCTGTTTTCCGCTTTTGGGCATTTTGGGTAAAGTTTTTAAAATCCCCGTAAATATTGAAATCCCCCCTTGCATCCCGGCTGTATTTGTAGTACCATGCAAGAGCATACAGGAAAGCCATCGGAGGATAAGGAAATGATTTTTGAACAAGTTAGAGACGCTCTTGCCCAGCAGTTTGAGGTGGATCCCGATTCCATCAGCATGGACACCAATCTCATCGACGATCTCGGCGCCGATTCTCTTGACGTGGTCGAGCTGATCATGTCCCTGGAGGACGCCTATGGGATCTCGATCGGGGATGAGGACGCCGCCCAGCTTTACACGGTCGGCAAGATCGTCGATTATCTGGAGAAGCTCCAGTAAAAATGAATCAAAAAACACGCCGCGCTGTGCGGCGTGTTTTTTTGTGCCTTAACAAAATCGAAGCATCCGCTTCGATTTTGAGAGGAAGACAAACGTCATCGGTCAATTTACCTTTTGTCAGGAAGGCAAATGACCTTATGATGTTTGTCTGACGTCAACCGTAGGTGTGCAGGCCGTGCATGAAGGTGTTGACCCCGGCGAAGGTGAAGAACACCACCGGCACCGCGATGACCAGATACCAGGCCAGAAATCTCCGCCTGTCCTTGCCGCGGGAGCGCAGATGCAGGTGTAGGTACACCGCGTAGATGATCCAGGTGATGAGCGCCCAGACCTCCTTTGGATCCCAGGTCCAGAAGGCGGACCAGGCCTGCTCGGCCCAGATCGCGCCGGAGAGGATCACCACCGTGAGAAAGAGAAAGCCGAAGGCCACCATGCGGTAGCTGAGATAATCCATCTGCCGCAGCGCTCTGTCGTCGGCACTGCCCTTTTTCTCCGTGAGCAGATAGCGCAGGGCGATGCAGCCCGCGATGACAAAGGCCGCGTAGCTCAGCACCGCCGAGCCGATGTGTACGCCGAACCAGGCGCTGCGCAGGGCGGGCATCAGATCCTTGATCTCCATGGGCTGCAGGGCAGCGTAGGTCATCACCAAAAGCGTTGCCGGCATGGCGACAACGGAGAGCCAGTCGGTCTTGAGCCTGCCGCGCATGACGATCAGCATCAGCGCCACGCCCCAGGCAAAGGCGTTGGCAAACTCGAACTGGTTGGAAAGCGGCAGGCGCTTGGCGACGACGCCGCGCACAATGAGAAACACCGTGTGCAGCGCAAAGGCCGCGAGAAACACAAACCATGCTCCTTTGAGGAGCTTTTCTTTTTTAAACGCCGTCCCCGTAAACTCCAGGATGACCGCAACGGCGTAAACGGCAAAGGCCGCAAAAAACAATGCTTTCATCGCTTATTCCTCTCTCTCTTCACTTTTCACTTCATGCTCTCTCAGCTCTTCCCCGAGCTCGATGCGCATGCGCTCCGGCTTGGGGCCGAGGACGGCGTAGCCCTCGCCGTCGGTCTTTATAAGCACCGGCTCACAGAAGAACGTGATATAGAGGCCGAGGATCATGAGCGCGAAGGATGCCACCAGAAGGGCGTTAAAAAGCCGCGAGACGTGCTTTATGCGGATGCCGGGATATTCCACCGGGGCGTTGAAGCGAAAGCGCAGGGAGTTGACCGTGAGCTCGTCCCCGGGCTCCGCCAGAAAGGGCGTGAAAGCGCCGTCGGAAAAGGTCTCCGCCTGGTAGATTGGGTGGGGATAGCGCCCCTCCGTGATGGTGATGAGGGTGACCTCCCCATTGGGATCCCGGATGAAGTCGGGGTAGAGGGTGTCGTAGAGGATGCCGCTTAAACCGTCGGCGGAGAGGTAGGACTGGGAGGTCAGGAAAAAGTCGTCGCTGCCGCCGTTTTCCAGATCCGTCACCGTGACGGAGCCCGCCGTGCCGAAGGTCTGCTGGAAGAGCTTCCAGGAGCCGAAGGAAAACGGGTGGTTGACCTTGATCTCCGCCACCTCGCTGCGCCGCCCGTTCGGCAGGGTGATCTGCACATGGCTTGTAAAGTCGAGCCTGCCCGTGTCGTCGGCAATACGGAAGTCGTGGACGTGAATCTCGGTGCCGTCGTCCATGAAGACGGACTCGCCCGGCATGCAGTCCCGATCCGTCACCGTCGGGGTGTAGAGAGCCAGGGCCCCGAAGATCACCGTGAACAGGATGGCGAGGTGGGTGATAAAGCTGCCGTAGCGCCCGAAGCTGTTCTTGCGCCAGACCGTCGCGCCCTCCGCGCTCTCGCTTTTGCAGCGCAGATCCGTGAGGTAAGAGCGCAGCTTTTCCACGCCCTCACTCGTCAGGCGCACACTGTCGGGCGTTTTGACCGCCCGCGCCGTCTCGCCCTTCGCCGCCTTTACGACCGCGCGGATGCGCAGCACCGAGCAGAGGCTGAGGTTCAGGCACAGCAGCACCAGCAGCGCGATGAAGTACCAGCTCTCAAAAATGCGGTTGAACCTGAGCAGCAGGATATAGCCGTGCAGGGAGCGATAGGTCTGGGCGTACCAGGCGATCTCCCGGCCCTGGGGGATCACAGTGCCGATCACGGAGCACAGGCCGATGAGCCCCATCAGCAGCAGGCCGAAGCGCATGGAGCGCAGGAAATTGAACACTTTTTTCATGGGTAATTCCCCTCATATGGAAAGGGCCCGCCCCCGTTGGGCGGGCCCTTGTGTTGTGCCGTATGTCTTTACCGGGTCAGCGCGAACAGCAGCTTTGTGGCCTGATCGCAAAGCTCGTCGGCCTTGTCGAGGCACTGGTAGGTGAGAGACGGGTTATGCGCGCCCTCCGCGTTCTCCACGAACACGAAGTCCCAGTAGAACTGCGCGTCGCGGGCGACGGCACGGATGGGATCAAGCTGCTCGTCGGTGAACTTTCCGCTTGCGACTGCCTGGGCCAGAAGCTCGGTCAGGTACTCGAGGCGGTAGCCCACGGTGTAGGTGCGGCTCTCGACCTTCTCCTGCACGGCGCGCACCTCGGACACGAGGTCATAATGGCAGGCAGAGCAGGTATTGGCGATCAGCTCGGGATTGTCCAGGGGGCTGATGAGGTTGTGGCTGTGGAAAGCCTCCCCGTTGGCGTTCACCGCGTCCGGCATATGGCAGTCGGCACAGGTGAAGTCCTTGGCGTGGGGGCTGCCCGCGCCGAGGTAGGTCTCAAACTCGGGATGCTGCACCTTGATCTGCTTGACGCCGGTGCGTGGGTTGGTCCAGTCGGCAAAGGCCTCGCCGGTGGAGAAGTTTGCGCCGTCGTTGAAGTAGGCCAGCATCGTCTCGGGCGCCATGGACTCCAGCGAGTGATGGGCGATGGTGGTCGCCTTGGTGTCGGGGGCGAAGTAGTACTCGTTGTGGCACTGGCCGCAGGCAAGGTTTGCAGGGGCGATCTTGTCAAAGTCGTCGCCCACCGCGTCGATCCAGTAGGTGTGGGTGATGGTGATGTCGCCGGGGGTGTTGGCGTGGCAGGTGTAGCAGCTGATGCCCTCGGTGATCTGGGTCTGCACCTCGGTCCAGTCCTTCTGATAGGCGCTGATGCCCTCCTCATTGACCATATTGGTGAAGTCGGGGGTCTTGCAGGTCCAGCAGTTGGCCAGGGGGTGCGGACGGCCGGTAGCCTCGATATCCTCTACATCGTAGTAGTGGCCGCGCGCCGCCTTGTAGTCCTTGGCGAAGCCGTAGCCCTCATACAGGCCGCGCAGCATCGGGTAGAGTTCGAGGTAATCTTCGGCATCTTGGCTCTCCCTGGTCATACACCAGGTGCTGTACTGGTCGGGGTACTGATCCTTCCAGTCCACCGCGTGCAGGACCGTCACGCCGGAGTGGGTCTGCACCTTATGGGCGACGGGCTTGGGCTCGGCCGCCGGGGCCTCATAGCCGAAGGCTGCCGTGTCGATGCCGCCGCTCTGCAGGGCGAGCGCCACGGCCTCGCGGATGGCTTCGGAGGTGACGGTCGCGCCGGAGACGGCGTCCACTGTGAGAGACTGCTTTTCCACGATCTGGCCGGGGAGCTGGTCGACCGCCATGGTGCCGATCCCCTCGGTCTCGCTGTGTTCGGTCACGGTGACCTCATAGATTTTGCCGCTGTCGGCCTTGACCTGGACGGTCACATCGCCCACCTTGCCCGGGGCGCTCGCCGTCAGGGTCTGGGCGTTCGCGCTCTGCATGCGCCCGGCAACGCCGGTGCCGATATTGATCAACAGCAGCAGCACGAGGAACAGGCCGCAGCCCGCGCCGATCATATTCAGGCGCTTTTCACGTTTTGCTTTATCCATTTTCATGATGTTTCTCCCGGGGAAGAGCTGAAGAAATCGCCGCGCACATTTTGGCGGCATCTTTTCCGTCTGATTTTGTCTCGAAATCTTGAGGTACACAAAGTACATCTGCGATTTCTCGCCTTCATCAGGCGAAAAATCTGCTCGTCAATCCGCGCACTTCGATTTCTTCAGCGCTTCCCTGTCTCCAGGCTTAATTTCCTTCTTCTGTCAGGATATAAAGATACATCTATATAATATTATATATTCATCACTTTTGCAAGTGTTTTGTTACGAATGATAAAAATCCCCGGCGCGAATGCGCCGGGGGCGGAGATATATGTTTATGCTTTGCCTTACTTCTTGCACACGATCTTGGCGGCGCGGCGGCCGAAGGTCATGGTGCGGCCGCAGGCGAGGCCGGTGAAGAGGTTGGGGTAGTTGTTGGCGAAGAAGCCGCCGGTGCAGTCGCCGGTGGCGTAGAGGCCCTCGATGACGGAGCCGTCCTCACGGATGACCTGCATGTCGGTATTGATGCGGCAGCCGTCCAGGGTGGTCAGGTGCCAGGCGCCGGTGCGGATGCCGTAGAAGGGGGCAGTGTCGACCGGGGTCATGCGGTGGGCGGACTTGCCGTAATCCTCGTCCTCGCCCTTGGCGCAGAGAACGTTGTAGCGGGCGA